>ERZ777305.1298-NODE-1298-length-31118-cov-89.301323_pt1 | contig 31118 bp, 27 predicted proteins | sample MGYA00374965_ERZ777305 | MGnify/ENA primary metagenome ERZ777305 (study PRJEB29328, sample SAMD00013331) | mouse gut metagenome | study: EMG produced TPA metagenomics assembly of the Metagenome analysis of fecal microbiota from mouse which was promoted... | reverse complement strand
AATCAAAACATCAATGCCACAAAAAAGAGGCTGCGCCTATTTTGACACAGCCCCATTCTTCTCTTATATTATATATGTAAATAACGGATTATTCGCACTTGCTGTCAACGGGGATTTTGGCGATACGTTTGGCGTGGCGACCTCCGTCAAAAGGTGTTTCAAGGAATTTTTCGACAATGTTTATAGCCATCACATTATCAATGAAACGAGCGGGAAGCACCAATACGTTGGCATCGTTATGACGGCGGGCAAGTTCCGCAAGCTCCACATTCCAGCACAAAGCGGCACGTATGCCCTGATGCTTGTTGAGGGTCATACCGATACCGTTACCTGAACCGCAGAGCGCTATCCCGGGATAACATTCGCCATTCTCAACGGCAGTAGCACATGGATGAGCGAAATCGGCATAATCACAGCTGTCAGCCGAGAATGTTCCAAAATCCTTATACTTGATACCCATAGAATCAAAATATCCCTCAAGCATCATCTTCATTTCATAGCCGGCATGGTCACTGCAAAATGCCACCGGCAAATTCTCTTTTAATATAGACATATTTTATAACGTTAGATTGTTGTTCAAGCTCTTTAAAAATCATCCTCTTCCTCGTCGGAAACTTTATAGCGCAGATGGTTGAGAGGGCGCAAAAGATTGCACAGTTTCTGACTCCAATAGCTGTCAAAATCATCTTTGACCGCCACAAGCGCCCTGTCGATAGTCTCTGACGGAGCTTCACGCACCATAGTGATGAAATTGTATAGCACTTGGAATATATCCGAAATACCTTCCGCAATGCTCGCTCCTATAGGGGTATCGGAATACTTCATATCCTCTTCAAACACTTCAAGATACACGTCATCGGCTCCAAGCAGTGACTCTATCTCACGACGCACGGACTCATAGTAATCCTCGTCAAGATAACTGTCGAGATACGGTTCGTCATCTTCCTCGATAGGACGGGTAACCGTCAGGTCAGTAGCTGCAATGTATATTCTCGGCAACAACCGTAACATTGAAGCCACGAAATCACGCAACTGAGTCTCACGCGCATTCTCCACCGCAAGGCAATATTCATTACACAGACCTATGAATGCTATTGAATTAGTGTTTAGTTCCATACAATTCGTTTTTCTTTATATAGTCATAGACACCTGCCGGGAGAAAATAGTTCATATCCTTCCCTCTGGAAAGCGCCTTACGGATAAACGTACTTGAAATATCGGCGGTGGGAGCATTTACCACATCCACACCATCATCATACACTGTCCCCACAGGATAACCGGGACGTGGATATATCACCACACCGAAATCAGAGAGTATAGCCTCCGAATCTTTCCAATGATCGAAAATCTTCCAGTTATCACTACCGATTATAAGCTTAAACTGATGACGCGGATAGCGTTTCTCGAGATAACGGAGAGTATTAATGGTATATGACGGCTTCGGCATGGAAAGTTCTATGTCGCAAACTTTCAAACCTTTGGTGTCACCTATAGCCAAATCGAGCATGGCAAGGCGCTGCACGTCAGGAATCAACTCTTCAGGATTGGATTTCAGCGGATTCAGAGGTGACAGGTTGAGCCATACCTCATCGAAGCCACAGAATTGCTGAAGATAGCTTGCCAGCATCAAATGTCCGATATGAACAGGGTTGAATGACCCTCCCAGAATCCCGATAATCATTTGAGAAAACGGATAATTAAATACTGTGTTTAACTTGCTATAAATCCCTTGATCACACTGTCAACTTGCGATATCGCCTCCTGCAGATCATCGTTGATAACAGTGACATCAAATTCAGGAGCAAACGAAATCTCATACTCAGCTTTTGCCACACGCTGATTAATGGCGTCTTCCGGATCGGTGGCACGGTTGACTAAACGCTGCCGGAGAGTTTCAACACTCGGTGGCTCGATGAATATGCTTATGGCTTTTTCACCAAACATTCTCTTGACATTCACGCCACCTTTCACATCAATGTCGAGAATCACATTGTGACCTTCGTCAGTGATACGTGAAATCTCGCTTTTGAGAGTGCCGTAAAACCTGCCCGGATATACTTCCTCATATTCCACAAAAGCATCCTGTGAAATATAGTTGCGGAATTCATCGTCAGTAAGAAAGTAATAATTAACCCCATGCTGTTCACCCTCACGAGGCGGACGGTTAGTGGCTGAGATAGAGAACTGCATATCAATCTCACCCCGTTCCAACAAGGCGTTGATAATTGTAGACTTACCACAACCCGACGGTGCGGAAATTATAATGATCTTACCTTTCATCTCTGTCCTTCTGATTACATCACGTTTAGCACCTGTTCTTTTATCTGCTCAAGCTCGTCCTTCATCTGGACCACGAGTTTCTGCATCTCGGCATGATTGCTCTTTGAGCCGAGAGTGTTGATCTCTCGTCCTATCTCCTGAGTTATAAACCCGAGCTTCTTACCTTGACCCTTAGGACCATTCATGGTCTCCATAAAATAATTGAGGTGCTGTGACAGACGCTGTTTCTCCTCATTCACATCCAGTTTCTCAATGTAGAAGAACAATTCCTGTTCAAGGCGTGACTTATCATAGTCAACCGAGTGTATTTTCGACAGCCCTTCTTCCATTCTTGCACGGATACGGACTATACGCTCATTTTCATATTGAGGTATCTGGGAAAGCAGATTGCGAATCTTTTCAATACGCACAGTGAAGAAAGCTTCAAGCTTCTCCCCTTCTGTGCGGCGGAAATTCATCAGCGACTGAACCGCTTCATCGAGAGTTTTCATCACATCCTCCACTTCCGAAGCGTCAGCCTCGCCTGTGACATCCGACCTCATGACATCAGGGAACCGTAGAAGCACGTTATACCAATCGGAAGGCTCGGGAATACCCAAAGCTTGAGCCATGGATTTAACCTCATTCTTATATGTCTCAAGCACAGGAATGTTGAAACGCATCGAAGCTTCAGCAGTGACTGATTCGACATAAACAGTCAGATCTACTTTTCCGCGTTCGAGAATATGAACCAAATTATTTCGCATCTGTAATTCATATTCACGCAACGATGACGGCACCCTTGCCGCTATGTCAATCTGCTTGCTGTTAAGAGATTTTATTTCAACTGTGATTTTCTTGCCGGGAATCTCTTTCACCGATTTCCCGAATCCGGTCATTGAGTACAACATACTGACTGTGTTTAAATCCCGTCCCGCTTAGGCAGCACGATATAATTTTTCCCACAAAATTACAATTTTCTCGTGATAAACGAGTAACTTTGTGTGACATTTTCATAATTATTTGTGCGATGGCTGTTATACTCAATATAGAAACTTCAACCAATGTATGTTCAGTGGCATTGACCGCTGAAGGTATGGTACTTGCCCATCAGGAAGATATGGATGGACGCAATCATGCCGGACTCCTCAGCGACTATATAAAATATTGTCTTGATTTCGCAGCCGAAAAAGAGCTTAAACTTGAAGCCGTGGCTGTGTCGATGGGTCCCGGAAGCTATACCGGTCTGCGCATCGGTTTATCGGAGGCAAAAGGTCTTGCATACGCCCTGGACATTCCGCTCATAGGTATCAACACGCTTAAAATCATGGCGTGTCAGGTAATGTTCACTCAGGAACTGCAAGGTGATGAAATATTCGTGCCGATGATCGACGCAAGACGCATGGAGGTGTACACTGCTGCCTACGACTTTGCATTGGAGGATGTGATGCCTCAGCAGCCGTTGATTCTCGACGAAAACAGTTATTCAGATATCCTTGCCGACAACGCAAATGTACTCTTCTTCGGCAACGGCAGCGATAAAGCGAAGGATGTAATAACCTCACCCAATGCCAAATTCATACCCGATATAGTCCCTCTTGCCATTGACATGATTGCGCTTGCTGAAAAAGCATACTCGCAACGCGACTTTCTTGACATAGCATACAGTGTGCCTAATTATATTAAAGATTTTCAAGCGACAAAACCAAAGAACAACGTGTTAGGGTGAACGATTTCAACAAACTAAGGCTCAAATACCACGGTTGTCCGGAAAAACTTTGGGAAATACTTCAGGAGGAATGTAGGTATAAAACTGCCAAAAAGCTACCTGAAACATTAAAAAATCCGGATTTCATATTCCCCTCACTCGCTGTGGCGGAAATGGCGACATCCGATGCTGTTGCAAAGGTTCATGCCAATATGATTAATGACGGGGACACGGTGCTTGACATGACATGCGGATTGGGTATCGATTCATTCCATCTCGCATCAAAAGCGGGCAACGTTACCGCCATTGAGATAGACCCTGAAAGTTATCGTGCAGCCATACACAATGCCAAAGCATTAAATCTCAACAACATCTCCATAGTAGAGGGTGATAGCGTTGCATGGCTTGACGCAAACAATGAAACTTTCGATGTGATATTCATAGACCCTGCAAGGCGTGACTCTGCAGGGCGTTACTTTGCGTTGAAAGATTGCCAGCCCGATGTCACCACTGCATTTCCGTTGCTGTTAAGCCGATGCGACAAACTCATTATCAAATGCTCCCCAATGCTGAGCATAGATGCCGCAAAGAAGGAGCTTGGTGTGGACTGCGACATAGTGGTGATTGGCACACCTAAAGAATGTAAGGAGGTTGTATTTGTTATTGACGGCAACAGGTCTGCAAATATTAACACCGAAACAGCATCGAAAAAAGCAGTGAGATGCGTGACCATCGGTCATGATGAATTTCTATTCTATCCGGACGATGAAAAAGATATGAATGTAGAGTACTCAACCCCTGAAAAGGGTGGATATATCTACGAGGCATATCCAGCCGTGATGAAAGGTGGCGGATACCGCACATTGGCGAGCAGATTCGGTCTATACAAATTACATCCAAACACCCACCTTTACTATTCCGAAAAAGAGATTGCCGGCTTCCCGGGAGAAAAATTTAATATCATTGAAATTCTCCCATCGTCAAAACAGACTTATAAGGACTTTGCGAAAAAGTATCCGAAAATAAATGTTGCGACAAGAAATTTCCCCCTCTCCGCACCTGAGCTTGTAAAAAAACTCAAAGTCAAAGAAGGGGGTGATAAGATGGTATTCGGAGTCACTGTATCAGACGGTGACAAATTACTGATTGTCACCGATATGGGAGTGAAATCCGAAGCTAATATTTAAGCCAAATACTTATATTATTTCAAGGTTAGCTTTAAGACGCTGACGCACTACTTCGTATATCATTACTCCCGCTGCCACTGACACATTAAGCGAACCGATATTACCAAACATAGGTATTGCGACACGGGTCTCACATTGCTTCATAGCTTCGGGTGATATACCCACATCCTCTGCTCCCATCACAAGTGCAACCGGATCGCTATATTTACCTTCAGTGTAATTAATATCAGCTTTTTCCGACACAGCCACTACATTATAGCCATTCTCACGAAGAAATTTAGCAGCCCAAGCTATGGATGACACACGGCAAACGGGGATATGGTGCAATGCTCCGGCTGAGGTCTTTATGGCATCACCGCCAACCGACACACTGCCATGCTCAGGGATGACAATGGCATCCACTCCGGCACATTCACAGGTACGGGCAATGGCACCGAAATTACGCACATCAGTAATTCCGTCGAGCAGAACTATGAATGGGAGGATTCCGGCTTCATACAGTTCCGGGACCAAATGGTCAAGGCGATGATATGTAACTGCCGACATCATAGCCAATACACCCTGATGATTCTTACGGGTTATGCGATTGATTCGCTCCACCGGCACTCGCTGCATCACGACATGGGCTTTTCTCGCAGCCGAAATCAGCTCTCCCGCAAGTTCACCCTGAAGATCCTTGGCGATAAAAATCTTATCTATCTCTTTTCCGGCTTCTATAGCCTCAATGACGGCACGAATGCCATAAATATAATCGGAACGTTCCACTATTGTAATATTTTATCTGTTATCATGAATTTTTAAGAAGAGAGCGGGCAGCGGCAATGGCAGCCTTATCGACCGATGCGCCACCAAGCATTGCGGCAATCGCATTGACTCGCTCGTCGTCTGACAGACGGGCAATGCGTGTATGCGTCGAATGTTCGTCGTCCTCCTTATACACTCTATATTGCGCATCACCCTTTGAAGCGACCTGAGGCAAGTGTGTGATGGCAGTGACTTGGATACTCTTGGATATATCCCGCATCATCACGCCCATACGGTTAGCCACATCGCCGGAAACTCCGGTGTCTATTTCATCAAATATAATGCTCGGCAATTGCATTCGTGACGCAATGATTGACTTGATGGAGAGCATCAATCGTGAAATCTCACCACCCGAAGCCGTCGAGCCGACAGGCATAAGTTGCTGGTTCTTATTGAACGCAAACATGAACTGAACAGTATCTATACCGGTCGATGACATATCTGCCGGCAATACCTGTATGTCACATTGCAAATTCTTCATGCCAAGCGGCATGGCTACCTCACGTAATCGTTCGCCAAATCGTTTAGCCTCCGCCTTGCGGGCTTCAGAAATCTCAAGCGCCGTCTCCTTAGCCAACGCTTTAGCCCGCCGTGCTTCCTTTTCAAGCTCTTTAAGGAAATCATCGGAATTGTCGAGAGCATTAAGCTTAGCCCTCAGAGTGTCACGCAATGCTATAAGTCCGTCACTGTTATCGACATGATGCTTGTGGCAGAGAGTGTATATGGAGTTCAATCTATCTTCTATTGCCGCCAATTCGCCGGGATCAGCCGAAAGATTTTCACCTATGTCATTAAAAGTCGAAGCAATATCGGTCAGCTCTATCTTTGCCGATTCAAGTCTTTCCAGTATGTTATCCCCTTGGTCAAGCACATCGCCAAGGTCATCACATGAATCAATGGCTGTCTCAACAAGCGACACGGCATTTGTCGCATTCATCATCAACGCCCCTGACGCATTATTAAGAGCGGTCTTTATGACTGCAATATTCGACATCACCTCCCGCTCTTTTTCAAGGTCAGCCTGCTCTCCCGGCAGGAGATTAAGCTCATCAAGCTGCTCAAGCTGAAAACGGGTGAACTCTTCGTCCTCACGGCTGCGCTCCACTCTCGCCCGCATTATCTTCAGTTGCTTTACGGCATCACGGAGAGCGTTATAACGCTTGGCATATTCACGCAACCTCTCAGCATTTCCGGCAAGATTATCGATGATTTTCAGCTGGAATTCAGGTGTGGCAAGCAACTGGTTCTGATGTTGGGAATGTATATCTATCAGGCGCATGGCAACAGCCTGCAACTTCGTGAGAGGGACAGGCGAGTCATTGACAAAAGCACGTGAACGACCGGCAGGAGCCACTTCCCTGCGAAGGATACAACGCTCATCATCCCACTCTATGTCGGCTTCCAAGCAATATTCCTTCAAGGAGGGATAATCATCCACGGTAAAGACTGCCTCAATGACGCTTTTCGCCGCGGGATTAGTCACGACACGTGAATCCGCTCTGCCTCCAAGTATCAGAGAGAGAGCGCCAAGTATGATCGACTTGCCGGCACCGGTCTCACCCGTGATGACATTGAAGCCGCTATGAAAATCAATGTCTATGACATCGATCAGCGCATAATTCGATATATGGAGTGACTCTAACACTTGTAATAACTTTTTATATGATTAGTAATCAGAAGCAACAATAGTTCCCTTTTTTAAGTCATCAAGACGATCATGCTCGGAAGGATATAGATTTATTAATACTCCGTAGGCATGATCACGTTGATCAGGCAAGGACTTTGAATATATATTAGTCAGTTCGTCAAATTTGGCATCCTTAAACATCGACAGCCCAACTGACATTGGCGAAACCGAGTAGATTTTCGACAGAATATCCAACGACCTGTCAATCTCTGCCCTACCTTTATCGGGTGATACTGGCATTTGGTCAAGCCCATGGAGATGATAGCTGTAATACAGGTCTCTGATTTGCGCAGTGGACGGATCGGTGAATGAATTCAAAACCGCAGAACGATTTTTGGTATCTTCAAATGTCTTCCATCCGCTTTCACCCGATGATTGCGCCCTATGGACTATCGCTTCCAACCGTTCAAAACACTTATCTCCGCCCCGTAGCGAAAAACTATCGAAATCAATAGCTAAAATAAGATATACATAAAAGTCCAATATGGCTGTAAGCTGGCTTTCCATGGAGTTTTCGGAATACACCAACGGTTCATTCTCGTTATAGTTAAACTCCACATTATTATCCTTGAAGTTCAACAATGTGGTGACGTATGAAGAATTATATACCGGTCTTACCGACTGAACCTGAAGCGAACCTGACATTTTCCCCGTAGCCTCGTCATAGTCCGTTATAGAGAAAAACATATTGGCATCAATCTTCTCGTTGGGCGAAAATTTCGCATCAGTCCATTTTGTGGTGTTCACATATTCGTTTATAGCCGATTCAAGAGTTTCAAACACCGACTTATTTGTGCCTTCAATCTGCGACACATTCACCTCAACACGGCAGTTCAGCTCCTGCCCGTGAGATGCCATCACAGCAAATAACATCAGTATTCCTGCAAGCCGGAAACGAATATGCCGATTACCTCTGCTCACATTTTTTTGAGATTATCGCATCAACAATATCTTTTGCCACATCTTTTTTGGACTTCAAAGGATATTCACAACGTGAGTCACGAGTAAAGATGGTCACCTTGTTGGTATCTGTTCCAAAACCGGCTCCTGAGTCACGCATCGAATTCAGGACAATCATGTCGAGATTCTTTCGATTAAGTTTCTCAACCGCATTTTCGAATTCATGATCAGTTTCCAAAGCAAAACCTACAAGCGTCTGTGACGATTTCTTCATTGCGCCAAGAGTGGCGGCAATATCCGGATTCTTCACCAACTCAATCACAGGTATCTCCTGATGTTCACGCTTTATCTTTGAGTCGGCAGTATGCGCAGGGGCATAGTCAGCCACTGCTGCACACATTATTGCCACATCGGAGGTCGGGAAAACTTTCTCGCACTCTGCCAGCATCTCTTTTGCCGATTCGATCTTAACAACCTTGATTGACGGATTGGAAACCGATACCGAGACAGGACCGCTCACTAATGTCACATCAGCTCCACGTGAAGCACATTCATCAGCCAAAGCATATCCCATCTTCCCGGAAGAGTAGTTGCCGATGAAACGCACAGGGTCAATCTTTTCATACGTGGGACCGGCAGTTATAAGCACCTTTTTCTCTTCCATGCTCTTCCCTACGGAGAAAAATTTTTCAAGGACTTCAAGTATCTTTTCGGGTTCCTCCATTCGTCCTTTCCCCGTGAGTCCGCTTGCCAAATAACCGGTCTCAGGCTCGATTATATGGTTGCCATAGCTTTCCAACAGGCGTAAATTTGCCTGAGTGGAGGGATGAGCCATCATGTCAAGATCCATCGCAGGAGCTATGAACACAGGCGATTTTGCTGAAAGATAAGTAGTGATAAGCATATTGTCCGCTATCCCATGAGCCATCTTACCGATTGAAGATGCCGTAGCAGGAGCTATCACCATGCAGTCAGCCCAAAGCCCCAAATCGACATGCGAATGCCATTCGCCGGTATTGGCTGTGAAAAATTCACTCACCACAGGCTTCTGACTAAGTGCCGACAATGTTACAGGGGTTATAAACTCCTTCCCTGCCGGTGTGATCACAACCTGAACCTCAGCTCCGGCTTTGACCAATAACCTAAGCAGCGACACCGACTTATAAGCCGCTATGCCGCCACATATACCGAGAATGATATGTTTGCCTTGCAAACTCATTTTTTCATGCGTAATTTTATGCGTGTGAAGCAATCTTTGGTATTCTGCGAGAAGTCACCTTTCATAATCCAGTCATAATAACTCGGATCCTTCTTCAGTACCTCCGTTGCGAGACGACCTTTATATTTGCCGAAATTAATGACCTCCTCATTATTATCATTGTAAATAAGGCGATTCATAAAATCGACATTCCTACCGAGCTGTGAGAACTTGCTAAGCTCCTCCATATCATTCGGGAGGTCATCGTATTTGTCAAGTTGTGCCATCAGCACCTCGTATGTGGCACGGGTATCGGCGTTTGCCGAATGTGCGCCGTCAAGCTCTTTACCGCAATAGAACCTATAGGCAGCCACCAGCGTGCGCTGTTCCTTTTTATGAAAGATGGTCTGAACATCTATCATACGGCATTTCGAGAAATCAAATTTTACTCCGGCACGCTGGAACTCTTGGTCGAGCATGGGAATATCAAATTTGTTTGAATTAAATCCCGCAATGTCACATCCTTCAAGCTCTGCGGCGAGCGAACGTGCTATCTGACGGAATGTCGGAGCATCAGCCACATCCTCATCGGTGATGTGATGGACGGCAGTAGCCTCCGGGGGAATTTTCACCCCCGGATTTATGCGACGTGTCTTTTCTATCTCCTGACCGTTAGGCATCACCTTTATTATTGAAATCTCCACGATATGGTCGTTGGTCACGTCCACACCTGTGGTTTCAAGGTCAAAAAAGACTATCGGTTTCTTTAGATTAAGTTTCATCCTATGTTCGATAAACAACCTCTAAATCTGACTTCCAATTACTTCGTCATTAAAAATCAGTGACGCTCATAGGCATAAGGAGCATGGTCAGTTTAGTGTCTGCCTTATCCTCGGTGGGAAGTATCACAGCCGGTTTTGACGGATCGGCAAGCTTAAACACTATGTCGTCAGTCCAAAGCACACCTGCAAGCTCAGCAAGGTACGACGAGCTGAAACCAACCACCATATTATTACCGGTAAAGTCAGCTGCAAGATTTTCGACACCCGAGGTGTTATATTCGTTGTCCGAAGCCTTGATGGTTAGCAAATCAGGAGTGATGCGGAATTTAATCAAACCGTGACCTTCATCCACAAACAGGCTCACCCGACGCACGGCAGTGGTAAACTGGTGGCGGTTGACTGTAAGGGTGAATGGGTTGTTAGCCGGAATAACACGGGTGTAATCCGGGAATCTGCCCTTAACAAGACGGCTGTCGAAAGTGAATGTGTCTGTCTCGAATGTCACACCCTGCTGGGGGTCAAGCGACACCTTCACATCCTCGTCCTTATTAAAGACGCTGCGGAACACATTGGTGGATTTGTTAGGAAGGATAAACGCACCTTCTATTCCGGGAGCTATGCTCTGATCCTCGAATTTTACGAGTTTGTGAGTATCGGTAGCCACAAATACCAATTTGTCAGGCTTGATGTCCCAATACACACCCATCATCTGTGGACGGAGCATATCGGTACCGGCGGCAAACGATGTGAATTCCAATCCGCGGAGCAACACTGCGCCCGAAGTCTGGAATGTCTGCAAGTTGTCGGAGGCTGTCCGTTTGAAACGAGGATACTCAGCCCCTGACACACCCATGAACTTATATGAACCGTTGGGATGCGACATCTCAATGGCAAGAGTGGTATCATCAATATCAAAATTCAACTCCTGCTCCGGCATAACACGCAGCAGCTCCACTACTCTGCGGGCATCGATGCAAAACTCGCCCGAACCCTCGACATCCATGATAGGAATACGGCCACACAGAGTGTTTTCACCGTCACATGCGGTAATAGTCAGCACATTACCTTCTATCGAGAAGAGGAAATTGTTAAGTATTGTCAAGGCATTTTTGGCATTTATGACCTTGCTTACCGCCGAAGCGAAATTATGAAGTGTCTTACTTGGAACTGTAAATTTCATAAGCGAATTTTTTATTCATTTTATCCTACAAAGTTAGCATAAAATTTCACAAAATACAACCCTTTGAAAAATAATGACGCTTAAATTTCAATTCTCAACATAGAATCGCCTCTCCCATTATCTCCGTTTTGCGTTCAACGGCACAAATTCTCAATCCATCTTTTTCAAATAAATCAAAACGTTTGGGAAAGTCAGCAAAGAATCCTTCCAATTATTAATAGCGTCCAACACATCCTGAAGATGTTTCAGTATATATTAGCTATAAATCAATTGTATTCAATCAGTTTCATATCGCAAATTTAACGATTATTTCTGATATAGAAACGTTTGAATCTAAAAAATCGTTGTTAATCAACTGCATTCGTTTTAAAATAACCATGCAAAGCTCTTGACAACAAAAGTTAAATTCAATATATTTGCACCATAATAACTTATCTCGTACAGCCAATGGTAATCTCCGCCACGACATTGAAAATTATCAGTTCGGTTATCGCCGCAATTCTATCCCTCGTGCTCGCTTACCTCACATTTATAGTATCATATCGATGGCAGATGCGCCACGGCAACACAAACGAAATTCAAACCTCTGTCAACAATCCTTTCAATCTATTTATTTTATGTGGCACCATAATCATCACGTATTATTGTGTTGCCAAATTTCTATATGACTTCACAGCTTTTGCCGTATTGTTGGCAACATCGCTCATCGCTCTTGCGGCATTTTGCCTGTTTTTAAGCCATCGTTTCAGGAAATGGGACATAATGGCAGCTTCATTTTTCTTATTGATATTCACACCATTAATTTGCATGGGTACCACAGCGGCTATGACATGGTTGATACCGGATGTCACCGTCGTTTACAATGACACCGGCAAGCGTTTCGCTTCGACTACAGTTTATGAATGGCGCCCCGGAGCAGGAATGGAACTTACCGGGAGCTATATTGATAATCTAACCGACGACACGCTTTATCGTGTAGTGGTCAACTATGCCATACCCGGCGAGGATCTTTACAATGTATATTCAGTTTCAGGCATCTTCCCTCCAAAATCCTTTGAGAAGATGAAAGGGAAAGCAGATTATTACATGCGTCCTATTCCTCCTTTTATGAGGTGGTCAGTGGGTCGCACGGGGCGTTACCGCACCCAGCGCATATTTGTGGTTGATAAAAAGATGCTTCTAAAATTCATCTATCACTATGACATGACCATATTCGGGCTCCGACCCCATCGTAAAGTAAACTCAATCAAAGAAAGTAATAATCGACCAATCCACGAAGACTCCACCCGACTCACTGAATACAAAATTATCCTTAATCAGGAAGCTAATATTTAGAGTGACTAATCATCAGATAGTTTATTTATTTATCTGTCGCCAAGTCCAGAAACATCTTGACCCTTGCAAGAAACTCGCGTGAAATATTTTTGATTTTTTGTCCGTTATATCAGGCGTTAGAGCGTTATAGGCTACGGCATGAAGTCCATAATGTTCCGCAAGCCAAATAGCTCTTTCGTTATGATATTTCTGAGATATGACTGTAATACTGTCAATGTAACGGACATTGACGATAGAATTAATAGTGCGTGTGCCTTGATAATCCAATATGATTATGCTGTCAGGCACCCCATGCACCACCAATGAATCACGCATTGCCGATAATTCATCATAACCGTTTTTTCTATTGGAATAATCACCACCACTTGCTATAATCTTGCCAATTTTCCCACTATGATAAAGTTTTGCAGTAGCTTTAATCCTATTATCAAAATAATAATTATGTCCTCCTTGTGAAGTAAAAGGCGATGTGCCAAGAAGCAATCCCATGTGATTAAATGGAATATTCTCCACCTCGTTATATGTCTTTCCTTTTGCATTTGCTGACACTATCGCATAACAACTAATAACGGCAACGATCGTCACCGTCATTACGATTATTGAAATCCGGATTAAATTACTTTTAATAATCCTCATGCTACACTATATTTCAATGATACCATTCCTTATCAAAAGGTAAACGGATTGATTTAAGATTTTATTATTTTTCAACTTATCATATTCAAAGCTATATATTAATAAAAAATGTCATTGTCGGGGCTATCCTCATGCATGTTTTTAAACATGAATTTAGTAACTTTGCGGAAATTTTTGAAAAGGATAGATTATGTGGGTATTACTTGCAGTCGTGTCGGCATTGTGCTTGGGATTGTACGATGTGATGAAGAAGCTATCGGTGGATAAAAACAACGTATTGGGAGTGCTGTTTCTCAACACCCTTTTCAGTGCCATACTGATGCTTCCGCTAATTGTTATAGGCTTATTTCATGGCAATTACGGACTTGGCAACACATTGGAAGGTCACGGAGCCATACTGCTTAAATCAGGCATAGTGTTAAGTTCATGGCTGCTCGGATATGCCAGCATAAAGCATCTGCCACTGACAATAGCAGGACCGGTTAACGCATCACGCCCGGTGATAGTGCTCGTGGGCGCACTGCTACTTTTCGGCGAACGCCTCAACGGATGGCAATGGGCAGGAGTCGTGTTAGGTTTTTGGTCATTGTTTTTCATAAGCCGGGTCGGCGGCAAGGAGGGTTTCTCCATAAGGCACAATAAATGGATATGGATGGCTATCGGCGCAACCACGATGGGGGCCGTGAGCGCACTCTATGACAAATACCTGCTCACACGCTACGAACCATTAGAGGTGCAGGCATGGTATTCGCTATATCAGCTTGTGATAATGGGCATCACTATAGCAATAATACTGAAAGGTAAAAAGGGTGGCACACCGCTTAAATGGCGATGGACAATACCGCTCATATCGCTCTTCCTCACCATAGCCGACATAGCATATTTCTATAGTCTGTCGCTCGAAGGGTCAATGATAGCCGTGGTGTCGATGATAAGGCGTGGCAGCGTCATAGTGTCATTCTTCTACGGCGTGATAGCGCTTCACGAGAAAAACATACGGCTTAAGTTAGTCGATCTCACCCTGCTCCTGATAGGTCTGTCGTTTCTTGTCATCGGAAGCCTTTGAGAACCTGAGCACGGTTTTTAAAAGCGGGAACGACAATGTGAGTATGGCATTGTCGGTGATCGACGCATGAACATCGGTGGTTATAGGCTCAAACGTAGAGTCATACCAGTGCAAGTCATAGTGCGACTGAAACACAGTCGGGATCAGATGCCCTTTAAGCATGAAAGGTGACCATCGGCTTGCCAATGTCTCCGCTCCTGAGAGATAAACGAGGTCGTAACGCTCGGAATCGACGGCACTTTTAACCACCGCCATGACATAACGCCCACCCAACCGGGCATATTGCGGATCATTTTTGCGGTCAAGGTATTCCCAATACCCCTCCACTGGGTCAGTGGAACGGCTTAGGTAGTCAGCCAGACTCTCACGAGTCCATGATGTGGCAAGCACCGATTCCGGAGCCATTGAAATCTCCGTCGAAAATGACGATAGCGCCAACTCACCTTTAGCCCATACCGAGGCTTCCGGCGCCGACAAATTTACACCTTCAAATGGTATTTCCATCAGTCTGACACAGGAATGTGACCCACCTGCCAGTTTCAGCGTTGAACTCCCGCTGTCTATTTCCACTAATAGTGTGTTGTATCCACCCGAAGATGTCGCAAAATCATCAGTAAAATCTTTTGCTCCTACCTCATCTCCGTTGCGACATACTGATATGCGTGTAAAACGCTTGTCAAGTAAATCGCCGAAGTCAGTATTTCCGTGGCGCAGCGTCACAAGCAAAGTGTCCGACCCTAACACGACTTTCATCCCCCAAAATGATGGTGCAAGACCTGACCGCTCCCCTATCCCGCTCTTCATGGCACCTCTCGCTTCCACGCACAGCGATTGGGGAGAGTGTTCATGAACAGAGGTAAGCGTCACGAATGAATCACGCAGCGTGACAGGAGTTTCATAATAAGTTCTCTCAGCCCAATACGACTGCGCCGAACCTCTGGCGACAGCTATTAGCGAGAAAACGAAAAGGAGAGATCGGAGAGAGGTTAAATGTTTCATCTTTTTTCAGTGTTACCTTCGTAATAATTTATATATGCCCTGTTGACAAGCCGCACACCACCCGGAGTGGGATAATTTCCGGAAAAATACCAGTCACCCGGACAAGTGGGTATGGCGTCCCGCTGCCCTTCGAGAGTCTGATAGACTAACTCGACCTCGGCATTTATCGAACCGTCGGCAGTGAGCATTTCCACTATCTTATTTGAGATTTCATCCTGCGTGAACGGGGCATATATGGCTTTGACACAATTCTTCATCTCAATGTCAAGCAGCTTCTCCTGTTCAAGGCATTTGCGATAAGTTTCCTCAAGCACATTCTCCATACCTCTGTCTTTAAGCAGCTGCACAGCGGCACGGAATGCTATAAATTCGCCCATGCGCGACATATCTATACCGTAATAATCGGGATAGCGAACCTGCGGGGATGATGATACCACGACTATCTTTTTGGGGTGCAGACGGTCAAGCATACGGAGGATCGACTGTTTGAGAGTTGTTCCCCTGACGATACTGTCATCTATCACCACAACATTGTCAACACCGTTTTCAATTATCCCGTAGGTCACATCATAGACATGGGCGGCAAGGTCATTGCGTGACTCACCTTCAGCTATGAATGTGCGTAGCTTTATATCCTTTATCGCCACCTTCTCTATACGGAGATTCTGCCGCATGATTTCCGACAACAATTCCGGAGTGAGCGTACCCGCCTCCTTAGCTTCGAGGATCTGTGCTTCTTTTACCTTGTTAAGCTCCTTTTCAAGCTGCGAACACATACCTATAAAAGCCACTTCGGCAGTGTTGGGGATAAATGAGAATACCGAATGTTTGAAATCATTCCCGATGCTTTTCATTATGGCTGGCACCACATTGCATCCCAACTGCTTGCGTTCACGATAAATATCAGCGTCACTGCCTCGTGAGAAATAGATACGTTCGAACGAGCATCGTTGATTCTCAGCCTCACCCAATATGTCATCCACCGAAACCGTACCAGCCTTGTTGACTATGAGGGCACTTCCGGGAGTAAGCTCTTTGATGGCACGGCGAGGAATATCAAACGTGGTCTGAATCACCGGACGCTCCGAAGCAAGCACCACAATCTCATCGTCGTAATAATAGAAAGCTGGTCGTATGCCGTGACGGTCACGCAAAGCGAACATATCGCCCGAACCTGTCGCACCGCATATCACAAATCCTCCGTCCCATGAATGAGCCTTCGAAGCAAGCACACGGCGCATGTCGAGGTTATCCTCTATCTGGCAGGCAAGACGATAGCCGTCCATCGAATCTCTGTACTGTCTGTAGATACGGTGATTCTCTTTGTCAAGAGCATCGCCAAGCTGTTCGAGCAGAACCACGGTGTCACTGTATATGCGGGGATGCTGACCGCAGGCAGCCACTTCGTCAAATATGGAGTCTACATTTGTCATGTTGAAATTACCGCACATGAGCAGATTTCTTGAACGCCAGTTGTTACGGCGCAGGAAAGGATGGCAATATGAAATCCCGCTCTTACCTGTGGTGGAATAACGCAAATGTCCCATGTATATCTCTCCGAGGAAAGGCGCATAACGTTCTATCCACTCACTGTCATGCTCGGCAAGATGCGCATTGCTCAGCTTGTCACGTATTTCATCGAATATCTCCTGAATCGCATCCTTTCCAAGTGCCCTCTCACGAAACACATACTCATTACCGGGCTGTGAATGCATTTTCACCACCCCTACTCCGGCGCCTTCCTGCCCTCGGTTATGCTGTTTCTCCATCAGGAGATAAAGTTTGTTTATCCCGTATGCGTAGGTCCCGTATTTCTTTTTGTAGTATTCGAGTGGTTTCAGCAAGCGTATCATTGCCACGCCGCACTCATGCTTTAATATCTCCATCGCTGTCTGAGGTGATAATTAGTTGATAGTTTCGCAAATTTACAAAAATACACTGAAAAAATCCATGGCAAAATCAACTTTAGTGAGATTACCATGGATTTTTATTATTCTGCCATATCCTGTATGATTAATTAACGGATAAAGAGTAGTTCACGATATTTTGGAAGTGGCCACATCTCATTATCCACCATCAATTCGAGTTTGTCGATATGATAACGGATAATTTCAAGGCTCGGAGCCACATTGCGTGAATAAGCCAATGCCTTATCCCTTTCGGAGTCAATCTTATTGGCTTCCTTTCGGGAATTGATCATCTTGGCAACCTCCTCCTTGATTATAGTACAGTGACGCATGATCTTTTCAACCGTTACGGCATCCTGCGATGAGAGCTCCACACCCTTGTTTCCGGGGAACAGCTCACGCATCTTCACCATATTGTCAAGGAGTATGGAAAGATAACGGGTAGCCACAGGGATGATATGATTGATAGCAAGGTCGCCGAGGACACGTGCTTCAATTTGTATCTTCTTAGTATACATTTCCCATTTTACCTCATTACGGGCTTCAAGCTCCACATGATTCATGACACCGGTCTTGCTGAACATTTCCACTGACGACGGACGCAAGTATGCATCAAAAATCAACGCCGGGTTAGTCTCGCAGTCCAAGCCACGACGTGCGGCTTCCTCTTTCCACTCTTCCGAGTAACCGTTGCCGTCAAAATGTATGGCTTCGGAATACAGAAGCAATGATTTGATTTCAGCAAGCAACGCATGATGCAGATCCTCGCCATTTTCAAGACGGCTGTCTATTTTCTTACGGAAATCTGAGAGCTGCTCTGCCACTGCGGCATTGAGTGCAATCATCGCTGACGCACAGTTGGCGCTTGAACCTACCGCACGGAATTCAAAACGGTTTCCGGTGAATGCGAAAGGCGATGTGCGGTTGCGGTCGGTATTGTCAAGCATGATTTCCGGAATCTGAGCCACACCGAGGTTAAGTTCCTCCTTGCCGGCAAGAGCTATAAGCTCATCCTTGTCCGAGTTCTTAATCTTGTTGAGTATTTCGGTGAGCTGACTGCCGGTAAAGATTGATATGATAGCTGGAGGCGCCTCATTAGCACCAAGACGATGGCAGTTGGTGGCTGACATTATGGAAGCCTTAAGCAATCCGTTGTGACGGTGCACCGCAGCCATCACATTTGCCACAAATGCTATGAACTGAAGGTTATCCTTTGGAGTCTTGCCGGGAGCAAAGAGCAGAGTGCCGGTGTCGGTACCGAGCGACCAGTTGCAATGCTTACCTGAACCGTTGATACCTGCAAAAGGCTTCTCGTGCAGAAGCACACGGAAATTATGACGGCGAGCCACCTCAGCCATTACCGACATGATAAGCATGTTGTGGTCATTGGCAAGGTTGGTTTCCTCATATATAGGTGCAAGCTCAAACTGGTTGGGAGCAACTTCGTTATGGCGTGTCTTCACAGGGATACCAAGCTTGTGAGCTTCGATTTCAAGATCGAGCATGAATGCCTGCACACGTGAAGGAATAGCTCCGAAATAATGGTCCTCAAGCTGCTGGTTCTTTGCCGACTCATGTCCCATAAGTGTTCTTCCTGTAAGCACCAAGTCAGGACGTGCGGCATAAAGAGCCTCATCCACAAGGAAATATTCCTGTTCCCAGCCGAGGTTGGAGATTACATGCTTCACATTCGAGTCAAAAAGCTGTGCCACAGCAGTACCTGCCTTATCGACAGCTGAAAGAGCGCGAAGCAAAGGTGTCTTGTAGTCCAACGACTCACCTGTGTAGGAGATGAAGATAGTCGGAATACAGAGTGTGTTGTCAATGATGAATGCGGGAGAAGAGATATCCCATGCAGAGTAGCCGCGTGCTTCAAAGGTGTTGCGGATACCGCCATTCGGGAAACTTGATGCGTCAGGTTCCTGCTGCACAAGAAGCTTGCCGCTGAATTCCTCCACCATGCCACCTTTGCCGTCATGCTCGACGAATCCGTCATGCTTTTCAGCAGTGGTCTCGGTCAATGGCTGGAACCAATGGGTATAATGGCGGGCACCATTATCGATAGCCCATTGTTTCATACCTTCAGCTACACTGTCAGCTACTTTGCGTGACAATGGCTCCTTGTTGTCAATGGCGTTGATGAGAGCTTTGTAAGTCTCAAGGGGCAGATATTTGAACATCTTGCCACGGTTGAACACTTTGCAGCCATAATACTCTGTGGGGCGTTCTTTCGGGATCTCCACAGCTACAGCCTTACGGTTTGAAGCCTCTTCAACAACTTTGAATCTTAAACTTGACATAAAATAGTAAGTTAAGTAAATTTATAAATAGATATAGTCTTTTATTTGTAAAATGTATCTCTACCGTCCCTCACAAAGGCGCTCCACAGCTTTTTGAGTGTTTTCACGGCTGTTAAACGCCGTAAGACGGAAATAACCCTCACCCGAGGGTCCGAAGCCACTGCCGGGTGTGCCGACAATGTGATAACGCTCCAACAGGTAATCGAAAAATTCCCACGAGGTCATATCACCCGGAGTCTTAACCCATATATATGGTGAATTAACTCCGCCTACCACATTATAGCCTGCTGATGAAAGACCCTCACGAATTATACGGGCATTTTCAAGATAGTAGTCAATTGTCTCACGCACCTGACGCTGACCCTCGTCGGTATACAAAGCCTCTGCTCCTCGCTGGGTCAGATAACTTGCGCCATTGAATTTGGTAGTCTGTCTGCGTCGCCACAACGGGTTCAAAGTCACTTCGTCACCCTCCGAGTCTCGTCCCTGCAACGCTTTCGGCACCACGGTGTACCCAAGACGTATACCGGTGAATCCTGCTGTCTTGGAATAACTGCGGAACTCTATAGCCACTTCCTTGGCACCTTCTATTTCATATATTGAATGAGGCACATCATCTTCACGTATGTATGCCTCGTATGCGGCATCAAACAGCAACAGCGAGCCGTATATCCTGCAATAGTCCACCCATTTCTTAAGCTCGTCACGTGTCAGAGCAGTGCCGGTTGGATTATTAGGATAGCATAGATATATGACATCGGGATTCTCTTTAGGCAACGCGGGTATGAAATCGTTCTCAGCATTGCAAGGCAGATATTCAATATTGCTCCATCTGCCATCTTCAAGAAGTTCGCCGCCTCTCCCTGCCATCACATTAGTGTCTATGTATACGGGATAAACCGGGTCGGTCACTGCCACTTTGTTTGTGACAGCGAGTATGTCGCCTATGTTACCGGTGTCGCTCTTGGCACCGTCACTGATGAATATCTCATCCGGAGATATATCTATGCCTCTGCGGCGATAGTCATATTCGGCAATCTTCTCAGTAAGGAAACTGTAACCTTGTTCTGGTCCATAGCCATGAAATGTTTCACCCTTAGCTTCATCGTCCACAGCCTTGTGGAGTGCTTCAATAACAGCAGGGCACAAAGGACGTGTCACATCCCCTATCCCCATTCTTATTATTTCCACTCCGGGGTTTGCTTCCTGATAGGCGCTCACTCTGCGAGCCACTTCGCTAAAAAGATAGGAAGCAGGAAGTTTTGTGAAATTATCATTAATCCTAAACATATCCAATGACTATAATTTATATCTTAACATTTCCGTTTATACACACCGTCAAACACTTTTGTGGCACTACCTGTCATATACACGTGGTTGTCTTCACCCCACTTTATATTCAGATCGCCGCCACGAAGATGAACCGTGATATCCCTACCGGTTCTTCCCGTAATAGCCGAAGCGACAGCGGTGGCACATGCCCCGGTTCCGCAGGCAAGAGTCTCCCCAGTGCCTCGTTCCCATACACGCATTCTCACCTCTGTATCACTTATAATCTCTACAAATTCAATGTTTGCTCTGTCGGGCCATACCGGGTGTTTTTCCAATTCAGGACCTAAGGTGTCAAACGGGACATTCTCTATCTTGTCAACGAATATCACACAATGGGGATTCCCCATTGAAACCGCTGTCACAACCATGTCTCCGTGAGTGGTGTGGATTTTCTGTTCCACCATCATCTCTCCGGGGAAATCGGCAGGGATTTTTGAGGGGTTAAGAATGGGTTCTCCCATATCTACCGTGACTGATTCCACCTCATTATCGGTGTCTAAATTAAGCGACAAAACCTTGATACCCGATAGGGTTTCAAGGTTTATCACGTTATTAGGCGTCAGGTGGTTGTCGTGGAGGTAGCGGGCTATGCAACGGGAGGCGTTGCCGCACATACGGGCTTCCGAACCGTCGTTGTTAAACATTCTCATCTTGAAGTCTGCCACTTCCGAAGGGCGAATCAGCACTATGCCGTCTCCACCAACTCCAAAATGCCGGTCACTCATTTCTACCGCTAATTGCGGTAGGTCGGCAGGCATTTTTTCAAGGCAATTTATATATATGTAATCATTGCCTATGCCATGCATCTTCGTGAAACGAATCTCGTCACTTTTATCTATGACTTTGGTTGGCATCTTTTTGTACCTAATTTAATAAGATCTCTAAATGGATCTGTTAATCGAACTTAAAATCTCTGCAAAGTTATACATTTTGTCAAAAATAACGCCATTTTACAAACAAAAATTTAAAATATTTTTCAAATACCGCCATTTAGCCATAAAATCGGTCAGAAATACCGATTTGTATTTTTTCTACCACATTATTATATATACTTCATTAAAAATTATATATACTTCATTAAAAAGTTAACCACAGTTTCTATATGTAGGAAAATGTGGTTAACTTTGCAATGTATAAATCAAAATCAACCATGAAATTAAATGTAAGATCTTTTTTATTAGTATTGTCAGTGGTGTGCGGAGTTACCGCTCATGCCAAGTTCACTAATTTTCCTGACGGAAGTAAAGTACCCGATTGGTTCAATGACAGCAAACCGGTTGACGTTAGAAATCTTGGCAAGCAGTATGTCATCACAGAGCATGGCGTGTTGAGCGACAGCACCGTGATACAAACTGAAAATATTCAACGTGTCATTGACCTCGCTGCCTCCAATGGCGGCGGTGTCATCGTGATTCCAGAAGGCACATATTTAAGCGGCTCGCTGTTTTTCAAACCGGGCACTCATCTCCACCTGCTGAAAGGCGGCAAACTGAAAGGGAGTGATGCCATAACCAATTATAAGATTGTAAAGACTCGTCTTGAAGGTCAGACTCTCGACTACTTTGCAGCCTTGGTGAATGCCGATGGCTGCAACGGATTCACAATTTCAGGCGAAGGAACTATCGACGGGAACGGACATCGCTTTTACGACGAATTCTGGCTGCGCCGAAAAGTGAATCGCAAATGCACTAACTTGGAGGCTCTGCGTCCGAGAATGCTCTATGTCTCAAACTCTTCCGATGTTACCGTGAGCGGAATCACTATGATGAATTCCGGCTTTTGGACAAATCACCTATATAAATGTGACCGCATAAAATATCTCAATGTGACCATCCTCGCTCCTACCGACGGCTACCCTAAAGGTCCAAGCACCGATGCAATAGACCTTGATGTCTGCAATGACGTTCTCGTAAGCAACTGCTACATGAATGTCAATGATGACGCTGTGTGCCTGAAAGGTGGCAAAGGAACATACGTTGACACAATACCCGGCAACGGATCTGTGAACCGTGTGATAATCGACCGATGCACTTTCGGCAAGACCAATGCCGGTGTCACTTTCGGCAGCGAGGCCTGGGACTGCTCAAACGTCATAATGAAGGATTGCAAATTTGATGGTACATACCATGTGGTATTATTCAAAATGCGCCCCGACACTCCCCAGCAATACCGCAATGTATTGATTGACGGAGCCACAGGCACTGTGAGAGTCGGCATAGAGGCAAGCACTTGGACTCAATTCTTCAACAAAACAGAACGTGACCCCATGCCTGCGTCGGGTGTTGACAATGTGATATGCCGCAACTGCAATCTCAAATGCACAAGATTCTTCTATAAGAATTCAAAAAGCGGCGACTACACCCTCTCCAACTTCACATTTACAGATATTTGGGCTGAAGATCCCGACAGTCAGTTTGACACTACCGACATCAAAAATTGTGTGATTGAAAACGTAACTCTCAACGGCAAAAAATATTGAAAACGATATATTGAACTGATATTTTTAGCTAAATTTGCACTCTGAAAATTTAGCTCTCAATATCACATACCTTGCCTATGAATGATGACGCTTTAAGCCAATTATATTTCAAAGACACGGCGTTTCAGAACCTGATGCAACGCCGCATATTTAACGTGCTGCTTATAGCTTCCACTTACGATGCGTTTATGATGGAAGAGGACGGTCGAGTGGAGGAACAGCTTTACTTCGAATACACATCGCTCAACCTGTCGTCACCACCCCGTGTGACCCGTGCGCTCAACTCATCGGAGGCGTTGGAACTGATGGATCACAAGCATTTCGACCTTGTGATCATGATGCCCGGCAATGACATCAGCGAGACCTTCACCGGAGCGAGACGCATTAAGGAAAAGCATCCCACCCAACCGATAATAGTGCTGACACCCTTCTCCAAGGAGGTGTCACGCAGATTAGCCAACGAGGATTTTTCAGGTATAGATTATGTGTTCTCTTGGCTCGGCAATGTGGATTTGCTGCTTGCCATAATAAAGCTGCTGGAAGATAAGCTGAACGCTGACAACGATATAAATAATGTCGGTGTGCAGATGATACTTCTCGTGGAGGACTCCGTGAGATTCTACTCTTCAGTGCTGCCGATTGTCTATAAATTCATCCTCAAACAGTCGAAAGAATTCTCCACCGAAGCGCTTAACGAGCATGAACGTATGCTCCGCATGAGAGGGCGTCCAAAAGTGATGCTCGCCCGTGACTATGAGGAAGCGTTGGAGCTATACGATAAATACAGCGAACATATTTTAGGCGTGATAAGCGATGTGTCGTTCGCCCGTGAAGGGAAGAAAGACCCTAAAGCCGGCATACGTCTCGCCAAGGAGTTGCGCAAACGTGACCCCTACCTCCCTATGATCATCGAATCATCCGAGATAGAAAATGCCCATGACGTAAGCGAGCTTGGCGGAACATTTATCGACAAAAATTCAAAGAAATTCCCTGTTGACCTCGGCAAGGCTATCATCAACAATTTCGGATTCGGTGATTTCGTGATACGCAATCCTGAAACCGGCGAGGAAATCTACCGCATAAAGTCGCTGAAGGATATGCAGAAGTATATCTTTGACATCCCGGCAGAGTCGCTTTACTGGCACGCTTCATTCAACGATATTTCCCGATGGTTCTATTCGAGAGCCATGTTCCCGATAGCGGAAGTTATCAAGCACCATCGTTTCCGTGACCTTAAAGATGCGCCGCAGGTGCGCCAGCTCTTCTTCGACCTTATTGTGAAGTACAGGAAGATGAAAAACCGTGGCGTGGTGGCTATCTTCAAAAAGGATCGTTTCGACCATTATTCAAACTTTGCCCGCATCGGACAAGGCTCGCTTGGAGGTAAGGGCCGCGGTCTCGCATTCATCGATTCAATAATAAAGAAGAACCCTGTATGCGACAACTTTGACGGCATCACCATCTCGATACCCCGCACTGTGGTGTTGTGTACCGACATATTCGATGAATTCATGGAGATGAACCAGCTCTACCCCATCGCCCTTAGCAACGCTTCCGACGATGAGATTTTGGAGCACTTCCTCCGTGGCAAACTCCCGCAACGCATCAAGGATGACCTGCTCGCTCTTCTTGAAGTGGTTGACACCCCGATAGCCGTGCGTAGTTCAAGCTTGTTGGAGGACTCCCATTACCAACCGTTTGCCGGAATATACTCCACCTATATGGTTCCCAAGTTCAAGGACTCCGAGAAGATGCTCAAGGTGCTTGTTGATGCCATAAAAGGTGTATACGCATCCGTGTTCTATTCCGACTCAAAAGCCTACATGACAGCGACCTCCAATGTCATTGACCAAGAGAAGATGGCTGTAATCCTGCAGGAGGTTGTCGGCAAGGATGTGGACGGATACTATTTCCCGAGTTTCTCAGGCGTGGGACGCTCGCTCAACTATTACCCGCTCAACGATGAAAAGCCCGAGGACGGCGTAGCAGAATTGGCTGTCGGCCTCGGCAAATACATAGTTGACGGAGGTGTGGGCTTGCGTTTCTCTCCACGCCACCCCGACAATGTGCTTCAGACATCCGAGCTTTCACTTGCGCTGCGCGACACCCAGACACGCATGTATGCGCTTGACATGAAGGGTGACGAGCGTGACCATTCCATCACTGGTCAAAAGATTTCAAGCCCGATGCCTTCATTAGCTCATCTGCGTGTTGACGACGGCTACAACATCTCCAAACTCCGTGTGCAGGACATAGCCGACAAGGGGGCGTTGAAATACATGGTGTCAAGCTATGATTACCGTGACAATGTGTTGCGTGACAATGACGCAGGCGACGGTCGCAAAGTGGTGACCTTTAACAATGTGTTGAAGCATAAGGTGTTCCCGCTTGCCGAAGCCATAGATTTCATGCTCACCACCGGTCAGAAGGAGATGCAGCGTCCCGTTGAGATTGAATTTGCAGGAATGATTGATAAGAACGGCGATTCCAAAGGTCGTCTCTACTGGCTGCAAATCCGACCGATTGTTGACCGCAAGGAGACAGTCGATGAAGCTGTGATGGCTACGCCCGACGATCAATTACTTTTGAAATCATCCACCGCATTGGGCCATGGCAATATAGAAGGAGTGAAAACAGTCGTATATGTGCGCCCTGAGAAGTTCTCCTCATCAAACAATTCACTCATAGCACGTGAAATAGAAAAAATCAACCGCGGCTATATAGAACGTGACGAGAAGTATCTACTCATAGGTCCGGGAAGATGGGGATCATCCGACACCTCCCTTGGCATCCCTGTGAAGTGGCCCGCAATCTCAGGAGCCAAACTGATTGTGGAATCCTCGCTGCCCAATTATCGTATTGAGCCGAGCCAAGGCACACACTTCTTCCAGAACCTCACATCGTTCGGAGTGGCATACTTCACCATCGACACCAATGCCAAACGCAGTGCCGATTCACCTGTCACCGACCTTTACGATGTGGAATTTCTAAACTCGCTTCCTGCTGTCTACGAGAGTGACTATGTACGCATTGTTGAGTTCGATTCACCTCTTACTATAGGTGTGAACGGTCTGAAGGGAACAGGCGTGGTTGTAAAACCTAAAGTGTAACCTTCCTCGTCACATAATCACTATTTTAACCGGTACAAATATAAACGCCTCGGCAAACTCAAATCTGCCGAGGCGTTTAATATATCAATTCGATAATCAGACTTTAGAACACGTAACCGAATCCGACATTAAGATAGATAGGATACATGTTGAACGACACGGTTTTGAACGACTTGTTGAAAATATCATTACAACCCCATGTGAGGTTAGCGTTCACGCACAAGCGTCTGAACGCTTGCCATGACGCTCCACCCTGAAATCCCCACTGGAATTTACGCAAGTCATCTCCGAAATCGTATGTGGCACGTGAATCACCTTCAAACGACACCTTATTGCCTGTGGGATCACCCTCACGCAGATATCCGTCATAAACATATCCGTCGAAATCATTGCTGAAAGCGTATGCGAGGTACGGACCGAGGTTTATCTTCCATCTGTCATTGATACGGTATACCGCTAAAATAGGTATGGCGAGTTGCTGAGTGTGATATGTGGTCTTAACTCGTCCGGTCCATTTTCCGGAAAGCTTCTTACCATCCTGATAAATCTCCATGCCATAGTTCTTGACGGTAGCCTTGGTCTCCATACCCTTGGTTTCAAAGCGTATACCCACTGACATACCCCACTTCTTATCGACATCCATCCATTTGGTCACCTTACCGCCCAACTGGAGGTTAAGACGTGGAGAATAACCGTTAATCTCTCTGATTTCAGCCGGGAGAGGGAGCGGAGACGCACCGCCGATGTTAAGACCGGCATTTACCTCATATTCCAATCCGAGCAATATCGACTTTTCAATACCTTTTGGACGCTCTTCCTGTGCCGACACACTGAATGTTACAATCAAGGCGGAAAGCACACCTATATATATATGACTTAACTGATGTTTCATAACCGAAAAATATTACTGATTTAAACAAGTGATAAACACTTCATCGACCAGAAGAGTGCTACCTATCGATCCTGAGAAATAATCTCCGTCCATACTTGAAGAGAATACCACAGTGATGCTGTATTTACCGTCAACAAGCTTCTGCGGGTCAACGGTCTTACCTTCACGATATACGTAAGGGACGCTGAACTGGGTCCACTCGGCTGTTTCCTGTCTCTGCTCGGGCGACAGACGTGCGATGGCTATGATATTGGGGTTATCCTCAGCCATGACATTTGTGCCGTCAAGCCATTCCATATCTTCGGTGACTTCAAAGAACACTGAGTAGATGTTACATTCATCCACCTTTCCGGGAACAGGCACAAGCTTGCCGGTGGCAGGGTCCATCTTGCAGTATTCAGCACCCGGCTTATACTTATAATATCCGCTCAGGGTCTGAGGTATGTTTGTGAACGGCGTACCGAATTGTGTCGATTCAAGAGGTTTGTTAACGGCGTTGTTCATGTCAAATTTCCCGAGGAACAGGTTACCGGCAGCAAGAGGTTTCTTGACACCCTCACCGAAACTGCCTGTAGAGCGTGTTATCATTTCAACACATTTACCGGTCCATCCGTCCTCGCTCTGGAATGTAGGGAATGTGTTGGGGGTTGTTCCCTTCAAGGTAAGAGCAAAACCGGGATTACCGCTTGCCCATGTCAACGACTCAGCCCCGTTGGCGCCAATCTCATAGAAAACATCATAGTGGCAAGCACCCATCAAAGCGGAAACCTGACGAACGTTCTCAAAATTGAAATTTAGGTTTGAATTTCCCGAATTGTTGCGTTTCACAACCACGGTATATACCTTATGCCACTTGCCATCCTCCGATGATGTCATATAGGTTTGCGGAGAGCTGAAATCGCGCACAGTTCCGCTGGCAGGTTCAATCGTCGCACCGGGTGTCAACATAAACTCCGGGGCAAGCTTGGTGACATCCACCCCATTTTTAACTATCAGCGTCACCTTATTATTCTCTATAATAGGGGCACGGTTTAACACATCGCCATCCAATGCCACAGCTGTGATGTCGCACTCGGCATTTAACGGCTCTTTCCGGATACATGACACCATCACGCACACCGTCAAAGCCGCTATAAATAATTTACAATAATTTCTCATACTGAATTAAAAAAATTCCAAGCCACATAGCAGTCACTAATCCCTGCACATATAGCTTATATTTCGTGCAAAAGTAGTAATTATTATTCAAACCATTACAATTGTTGTGTCAATATCGCACAATATTCGCAACATATCGGAAATAAAGATTTTGAAAATCTTTGATATCATTGATATTTTTTTGCTAATTTTGCAACTTGAACCAATATTTTTAACCCTATAACAAGACAATCTATAACGATCAACAAGACAATATATAACGATCAATTATTATCATTTTTAATATTTTTCTTTATGAAAAAACTGTTTCGACTATTTAGTCTTTTAGCTGTTGCCGGTTTCATGACCGCTTGCGGCAGTGATGACCCCGAGGCATGGACACAGCTGCCTAAAGAGGAGATTTCAACTGAAAGCGGTGCGTTATCCCTCACCATCAACGGGCAGGCGGCTCAGACTGCTTCGGCAAAATTCAACGCCATTAACGACACCACAGGAGTCATAACACTCTTAAATGCCATCCCGGGCTACAACGAAGTTCCCATCAATGTTAAAATGGCAGAACAGAACAACGGTATGTTCCAGTTCAAAGGTACAGCTGACCTCACAACAGCTCCTTCACGAGCAGCGGAAGCAAAAAGCGACAAGGCTTTCATGACCGTGGATGTTACAGGTAGCATAACCACCGATGGAAAAGCCATGGTAACAGTCACCGCATCTGGTGCAGCTTTCTATATCGGTGTATACCGTAACGACTCACTTTCACTCACATATTGCGACATACCGTGCCCCGGTCGTGTTGTGGCGTATGCTGCTGCAAATGACGTGCCTGTACTCACACTTATGGGTGTGATTCCCGGCGACTATACAGTGGCTATCCCTGCTGTTTACCCTGACGGAAACGGCTCTTTCAGCGGTGAGACAACAACTCCTAACGGCACATCTTTAACTTATACCGGTAAATTCAATGCCGGCTCAGGTGTGTTGGAGATGAATGTGGTTCCCGTGCTCGGTGTCGCAGCGCAAGGTGGCATAGCCAAAACTTGGAACCTCTCACTCGATCCTGAATCTGATGTGAATAATGACTATGCTCCCTCTGATTATCCTCCATTCAGAATGGTTTGGGCTCCTAAAAACGAAGAAGAGATGAACGCCGGTCAGATCGCTACCCTTGCATCTCGTGCCCTGTCACACTTTATGGTTGATCTTCTGAGCAACATCACTCTTAACGCCAACGGTACTTTAACTGCTAAATATGGTGACATTAACTATGTTAAGAGCCAGCTTCCCGACTTCAGCAATCCCAACATGGGACAACTCATAGGTTGGTTCTTCGGTTTGTTGGATGTCAATATGAAACCCACCCAGCCGACATGGCTTGAATCACCTGCCGGACTTGCATACTGGTATTGCAAAGGTGAGTATTTCTACTTCGTTCCCGACATCATGCAGATTGTGGCTCAGGCTAACAAGGATAACGCCGACGACGAAATGAGCCCTGAAATGATCATGGGTCTTATCTCTCAGCTCGCTCAGATGAAGCCTGAGGAACTCTTAAATTATGCCAATCAGATACTTCCGTCACTCGGACTCCAAGGCGTGGATTTGAGCGACATCAATCCTGAAACAATCCGCACCATCCTCTCATGGTTGCAGACAGGTGTGCCCTTGAGATATAAGGTTGACGGCAACTATCTCTCACTCTATGTTGACAAAGAGATGGCTGAGCCTTTCATGACTGTTATCTTCAAATTCTTCCCTATGTTGCAAGGTATCCTCGACAAGGCAGCCGAAGAAAATCCGATGATGAGCATGATGTGGGGCTTGTTAGGCATCAATAAGCTCGCCGATCTGCAGACTATCTGGACAGATAACACAGCAGAATTCAAGATTGCCATAAACTTCAACGACAACGCTCCTGCTCCGGCATCAATACGCCGTGCAGCCAAAAAAGAAACTGCTCCGACATTCAACACACCTGAAGAAGCTATCAACGCTTTTAAAGCAATGCTTCGATAACGACAGGTAAAACAACAATCCTATAAAACAATCGGGCCGCTTCATCTCGAAGCAGCCCGATTGTTTTGTTTAAACACTTAGCATAAATTCACGATTTATCTTCACATAAAAGCATTTTGAATGCAAATCTTTAGTAGATGACAAAAATTGAATTTTGTCGGTTATATTGTTGATTTTTAATTA
>ERZ777305.1297-NODE-1297-length-31177-cov-15.812416_pt1 | contig 31177 bp, 24 predicted proteins | sample MGYA00374965_ERZ777305 | MGnify/ENA primary metagenome ERZ777305 (study PRJEB29328, sample SAMD00013331) | mouse gut metagenome | study: EMG produced TPA metagenomics assembly of the Metagenome analysis of fecal microbiota from mouse which was promoted... | reverse complement strand
CAGGCACTAAGCGGCCTGTAGGTACTTTTTGTGTTGTAGAACTGTTAAAGACCCGAGGAAAAGTTGGATTCGTTCAAGGAGTTAGAACATTTTCCGACAATTTACAAGGGCAGATTCTGTTACAACACATGGCAATATTTCGCGCTACGCGCTCTTGACAGCTTTTCCCGCCTTTGCTAAGGGGCTGAATTTCGTTTCCGGTAAATCACAGACAGATTGCCATAGCCGGATAAATATAATATAATATCCCCAGTGAATCCCCATAGAATGTATAGGAGAAAATCGTATGGAAAAGTTGATGTACATGATGATGATTGAGAAAAGCAAGACCTATAATAAAATGACAAAACAGGTAGTTATGGAACACGTTGAGAACATAAGAAAGCTGGACGATGAGGGAAAGCTGGAAATCTGCGGTGTCTTTAAAGGCTATCCGGGAATGGCAGGTATGTATATCCTAAAAACAGAGAGCCGTGAAGAAGCAGAAGAAATTTGCAAATCAGAGCCGCTGGTTATGGGAGGATATGCAACCTACAAATTAGTCGGTTTACAGATTGCAAACCGGGAAAACAATTACTTGCTGTGATTGCGGATAGGGACAATACGGGGGTAAATAGAGGATATTTCCGCAAATCACCGTCAATTTGGCCCTTTGCGGTTTTGTAGGTATTAGAGGGAGAAATATCGCCGCCGGTTTGGCAAAACCTTCGCTTGCGGCATTGAAGATTGACGGAAGCCCCACAGAGGAAACGGTCGCCCATCAGTGGGCAAGTTTCTTTGACTTTAGGGGCATAGAGCAGTGCCCAAAATTCAAAAACAGCATGAGCTGCCTTGATACCATCTTAACAAGAATCCAGGAGGCAAATATCCATTGTGTTACTCTATATTCGGTGGTATAATGAGTGAAACGCAAATGATTATGTAATACTGATCAAAACAATTAAAGAATTTGGCGGAAACGGCAAAGGGAGACCGAGTGCGCGGAGTATGAAGGCTTTTACATCCAATGACGCTCTGCAGGAGCTTGGGCTTTGGGCCTGAGGAAAATAAACAGCAAGAACAGAGGCGATGAACAGGCGCTTTTCAAACAGGACCGTTTACTGTGTGATGTGGGACATGTGCCCGTCTCTCATACAGGAGATAATTGGAGAGAAAATAGATGCAACTGAATTCTCCAGGGAATTAGTTGCGGGTTTTAGGGAAGTTCATCAAAACCACAGCAGTTGTATATATTATGTTTGAACGCAGGGTGACAAGCAGACCGGGCAAATGGATATAATCATGCGTTTGCCCGGTTTAGCGTTGCAGATATTAACAGATTAGGAGGTGTACCGTTGAGCAACATTCACACGACAAAAACAACTGTCCAGTGCCAGAACTGCGGCAATATTTATCCTATCCAAAAGATCGACTGTTTCGATATGGATGACTGGCCCGAGGGCAGAGAGACGCTGGAGGAGGGCGCTTTTTTTCATCCGAAATGCCCCAAGTGCGGAACGATATCGGAGATCTGCTATCCCAGCCGCTATATCCACAGGGAGTATGGCATTGCGGCCGTGCTGGTCCCGGGGATAGAGGCGCAGGATATCGACGCTGTTTTAGAGTCCATGAACGGCAAGCTAGAGGGCCTGGGGCTGTCCGGCGTGGAGCATCGGGCGGTGGGGAATTTTTACGCCATGGCGGAACAGCAGCGCATCCGTCAGCATTGCCTGAACGACAGGGCCGTGCAGTTGTTGAAACCCTTTATGATAGGGGCCCTGCAATCCCAGGGCTACGAGGTGTGGAACGCTTTTTTCACAGGGATACTGCATCCGGAAACCGCGGAAAAACGGGATGGTACCGTGTATTTTGCCACACCGGAAAACGAGGCCGGAGTCTACGGGGAGGATGTCTATCAGTTTGATATCTATCTGACCAACGGTCAGATCATGCCCCAGGGCATCAATGACGCTGCCTATCAGATAGTCATGAACATGCTGCGGGACAGGGGACTTGCGGAGGACGACGGGCGGTTCCATCTCTACGATCTGTCCTGGGCCATCGCTTTCCATAACAGTATGAGACAGGAAGGAGGAGAGGATTAGATGGGATCGGATATACTGAAAGAAGCGAAAAGACTATACGATACGGGAAATGTACAGCAGGCCCTGCGATATTATGCCTCCTCCCTGTGGCGGGGCGAGGAGCAGAGCCCGGAACTCCTGCCTGAATGGCTGGGCGATCCCCACCTTGCGGAAAAAGCGGGAGAGCAGGAGGTCTGTACCTTTATTGCCTATCTGCTGCTGGTCATCGACCGGTATGAGGAACCGCTGCGCGAACAGCTGTGGGCTCTCTGCCATAAAGTTCTGAACAGTATGCCCCAGGGCGAGGCCAGACAGGACACCACGGACAGATATGTGGTGGAGTGCAATCTGTACCGCCATGAAAAGAACCCGGAAAAGGCGCTGGAGATCATTATGAAAGGACTGTCCCAGGGCGCCACCACTTCAAGGTACACCTTTGCGGGGCTAACCTGTCTGGAGCTGGAAAAAGAGGAGGAAGCGGAGCAGTATATTGCCATGGGATATCAGGCAAATCCGGCGGACGCCTCCGCCTACAACGATATGGGCGATCATTTCACTGCCCGGCGGAGATGGGAAAAGGCAGGGGAATGCTATTACAAGGTACTGGAGGCAGGAGACGGGAACGATTGTTCCTGGGCGGAACCCTCCTGGCTGTTCTGCCGTTTTATGGAAAGCGGTGATCCCTTTGAATTGGATCGTCTGGTGCTGTGCGCCGCCGCGAATACGAGCAATGACCGTGCCCAGTGGCTCTGCCGTATGGCGGCTCTTGAGCGGAAGACACCCAATGTGGATTATCTGGAATTCAGCGTGGAAAGTATTATAAACGCCGTGCGCAGCATTCGGCAGAACGGCAATATGTCGGGGGTCTTCCGCTGCGGCACTTCCTGTCAGGAGTCCGCAAGCAGTATCAACGCGGTACGTCTGGCGCTGGAGCAGATCTACGGAAAAGAGGCCTCCTTTGTCCTTTCCTCCGCCAAGGCGCAGATTCCGTCCTTGGATGAGACTTTGGATCAGGAGGGGCTTGTGCTGTGGAGATACCGGGATATTAACACCCCGGTCCCGGCGGTAGATAAGCCCTCAGAGTATGTGAGCGACCTTGTGAGAGAGCTGGCGGAGACGGAGTTTTATCTTCCCGCCTGGTATGAGGCTGCCGGAGGATATGCCGCCCGGCTCTCCCCGGAGCAGTGTGGCGACCTGTACGGCGTGATGGTCTATCCCCCGAAACAGAATAATACCGGGATATATGCCGAGGACTGGCTTTTCAAAGTGCAGTTTGCCGCAGTGTGTATTCTGGCCCGCATATCCCTGCATGAACTGGATAAGATCTGCAAGGGACAGCTGGACTGGCCCATCATTCCCGCTTTCACCCTTGCGGCCTGGCTGGCCTCCCGGGATGCCTCTTGCCTATCCTGGGCGGAGAACCTGTTAAGCATGGTTCAGAGCCGCATTTCCACGGAAAATTACTGCTTTTTTGCATATGCCTATGCCTGCGCGGCGGGTCTGCTGCCGGGCAGAGAGGCGGAGTATTATACGGACATGTGGCGATGGCGGCAAAGGTTGAAGGAAGGCTGAGTCGTATACAATGTTTAAGTTCCATGACACCGTCCGGTAGGTCTGCTATAAGTCTGTTGTGCACGGAGTGTATGACCGTGCTGCCGGACAAGACAGCGGCCCGTATTAGAACAGTATTTGAAGACGGTTGATAATTCTGTAAAAGGGGATTTAATCAACCCGGGTAGTTTGAGTGCGTTGTGATATTTGCTGATAATGAATTGTAAGCAGGAGCAGAAAGCGGTGAGGGAGTATGAATTCCCCTCACCGCCTGTTTCTGTTTTTTTACCTATTTTACCCAGTCTTTCGCATATTCCACGATCTGGTCCAGATATTCAAAGTGCAGATAGTGACTGCCCTCCAGCCGAATGACTTCTCCCCGGCCGTTCTCGGGCAACACGTCATGGTGGAGCTGTTCCCAGGAGGACATAAGATCGCAGTTGCTGCTGGATACGAACTCCAAAACGGATACGTGATCGGGAAATCTCATACCTCTGGCGGTTTCAACGTTGACGTCCAGATGATTTATCTCGTTTATGACAGTGCTGTTGTAGGCGTTGTCCAGAGACAGGATACGAAATACCTCCAGTTCCTGCTGCGTGTAGGGATAGGACGTATCCGCGTATATGGCCTTTTCGGGATGTCCTGCGGACAGCAGCCGGTTAAGGCCCACAGCGTTCATGGCTTTTGTCAGATAGCCGGAGAGCTTGTTGATGGCCGAGACGCTGATCGGGAACGGCTGCTCGTCGTTCATGCCGGGGACGGAAGGGTCTATGCCGATATAGCCTATAACCTCCTGGGGATATTGGTTGGCCCAGTAGAGAGAATACAGTCCCCCGATGGAATGCCCCATCAGATAATATTCCTCATAGCCCAGCGTCTCCACGCAGCTGTGCAGTTCGCTGACGATGTTTTCAATGGTGCGGTCCTTGTCTGTCCCGTCGGACAGTCCGTAGCCGAAAGGTTCTACCGTCACCACCAGATAGTCTTGGGAGAGAGCGGCGGACAGAGGTTCCAGCTCCAGCACGGGAGACGCGCAGCCGAATCCTGACAGCAAGATGATGACAGGGCCTTCCCCGTTGCCCCTAATATCCACCCTCATACTCTTTCCGTCCACTGTGACCGCCTGTCCATAGGCGTCCTGGAGCTTGGACTTTGCCAAAAGCTTGCATATCAGGTTGACGATGATTCCGAGTAGGATGATCGCCACCAGCAGGATCAGCAGCCACTTCAGTACTTTTCTGATTTTTTTCCACATGTTAAATTCCCCCTTTAAAATGAGTGTTGTATATCACGCATCGTGTAACTTGATGTTATCACGTTTTGTAATGTAATATGCATTATAAAACATTTTTCGACAATTTACAAGGGCAGATTCTGTTTATAACTTAATTCTGCTGAAATAGTAATGGTGATCTTGACAGAAATGCAAGAAAACAGTATGGTAAAATAGAAAAATAGAGTATTTTGACAAAATAATTGACGAAAGGGGAAAAAATGGAGACGATCAGTAAGCGGCTAAAGAGCACTTTGCGAAAAGAGATGGAGAGGAACAGAATATACAGCAATGACGAGATTCGTCAACTAATCTATGAAAAGACAGGGATGAAGTATGGGGTAGATTATATGGAAACGCATTTTGCCGGCTGTTTGAGCGCGCTGAAGAAAAGCGGTGATATCAAGCAGGTGCAAAGAGGGGAGTATATAAGGGGGAATATCCAATTCCTGCCTCAGAGCAGGAACCAGGTCCGGCCAAACACACCGGATTCTGCCGAATCGGCGGAAGAGGGGACCATGTTTCTGGCGCAGACCAAGAAAGAGGTTCTGGAGTCCCTACAGAAAGAGCGGGCGTATCTGAAATCTGTGGCGCAGAACATTGTTCTGTCCTTTGATACGCCGGAGGCGGATATTCAGTATATGCTTAAATTGAAGGAATTGGACAGAGGGTTGGAAGAACTGGAACGCATGATGATGTGATCTGTGAAATGGCGTCAGAAGAAGAATTTTAATATGTGGTAAAAAATAGCGGTGGCAGGATGGGACAAGATTATGAGCAGAGTACAGGGCGTCAATGAGCGGGATTGGAAATTATTTAGGAGCAAACTGCCTGACTGGCAGGAGCATTACATGGACAAGCTAAACCATGAATATATGGAGATACTTAACGGGGAGGGCAATCCCTCCGATAAGTTCTGGGCGCTGGAGGAGAGAATCAGGCAAGATAAGAGGGATACCGGCGTTATCGTGAGGGGAGCTAGTCGTTCTAATATGCTGTTTATTATAATGGATTTGATCCAGGAAGGGGCTATCGGTGTCGAGGATCTGGCGGAGTTTAGCGAGGAACTGCGGGAGAGGGTGAGGGGATTTATGGAGAGAAATGTTTTATAATTTGTTTGAGATTACGTTTTAGAGGCCAAAAGTGCATGTCTTTGCTTTGGAGTTGATGTGTCAATATTACAGGGAAAAGGGTAAATATGCGCGACACAAGGGAATAACTCTGAAACTATTTTCTCATGTACAGTATGACAGTTTCTATGAAATGTACTGGGATTATAAGCGGCATCCATACTATGGGGAGCAGGACGCTATAGATGTGATGCACTGTTTCAGCGAGCGTTTTGTGGGTAAATTTTCCCTGAAAGTGGTGGAGATGTATTGGAATGAGGTCAAAGAGTTTGTGGGGAGAGGGAATACTAAGCACTACGGGCATGTGGCTGGAGCGCTCAAAGAAATCAGGGATATTATAAGTGGGATGAGGAGTGGGAGAGGAGGTATTGGGAGTTTTTGAGAAGAAATGAGAGGAAGAGGGGATTTAGAAATAGTGTATCAAAAAAAGGAATTTATTGTAGAAAACTATGTGAAGATGTGCTAAAATGATAATAAAACATTTAAGCGGCTATAAAAATACAGAATATGGCGTTTTGGATGAAACCGGAATTTACCGGGGAGGTGGCTGGAAATGGTAACAAGGGGTAAAAGCATTAATTTATTTTTAATGGATGGGGATGCCAGTGGACGGATGAAATGTACAATGGCGAATTGTACAGGTTTTGCATATAAAATCCCAAGGACCGAATTGGACAAATGCAAAGATCGGAATGATTTAAAGCAAAGTGGTGTATATTTTTTGTTCGGCACATCAGATGAGACAGGAAAAGGCGTAGTATATATTGGACAGGCCAGCGCGAGAAAAAACGGCGAAGGACTGCTCAACCGCATACAGGAACATAAACGTAACCCAGAGAAAGATTATTGGACGGAGGCTATTGCGTTTACTACATCCAACAATTCCTTTGGTCCTACAGAAATCAGTTATCTTGAAAATCGGTTTCGCAATCTGGCTCTCGAGGCAAACCGATATGAAGTGAAGAATGGTAATGATCCCACTTCCGGAAATATCACAGAAGAAAAAGAAAGTGAGATGGAAGAATTTATCGACTATGTCAAAGTGATCGTGGGGACGCTGGGACATAAGGTTTTTGAGCCAATCAATAAGTTGGTGCCTGAAATGCAGGAGGGACTTGCTACAAGCCTAGAGGAGACAGTTAGAATGCACCTTGAACGGACGATCAAAAACGTAGGAAAAGTGGAGGCGGACGGTATTCAGACTTCGGAAGGGTTTGTTGTTTCAAGGGGAAGCCATATTTCTCCTATAGATGACGACACTGTTCCCGCAGTCATTAAGGAGCGGCGAAAAAAAGCACTGGTGGATGAGCAAGGTGTTTTGCATGAGGATATGCTTTTCACCAGTCCGTCTTATGCGGCGATGTTTGTGATTGGGAAAAGCGCAAACGGGTTGACGAGCTGGGGAACAGTGGACGGGAAGACGTTGAAATCATTGGAATCAAGTAATGATATAGAGTAAAAAGCCGTATATCATAATTGTGTAGCAAAGGAAAGTCAAGTATAATGAGTGGAGAGATACATACAAAATGAATAACACATTTCTAAAGTGGGCGGGAGGTAAAAATTGGTTTGTGAGGACTCAAGGGTATAGGATTCCAAAACAATATAATAGATATATTGATCCGTTTCTTGGTGGTGGTTCATTATATTTTTACTTGGAGCCGCCGCAGGCAATTATTAATGATATTAATGAAGAATTGATAACAACTTATCAAGCAATCAAGGATAGCTGGGAGGACGTTGAGAGAAATTTGAAAATACATGCGCATAAACATAATAGGGAATACTATTATATAATGCGCAAGAGAAAGACCCGAAAAAACACAACAATAGCAGCACGAATGATTTATCTTAATCGGACATGTTTTAATGGTATTTATAGAGTGAATGCGAGGGGAAATTTTAATGTGCCGATCGGGACACATAATAATGTTCTTCTGCCAACGGACGAATTTCAAAAACGATCAAATATACTACAAAATGCACAAATTATTTGTGGTGATTTTGAGCCAGTAATAGATATGGCAAATTATAATGACTTTTTGTTTTGTGATCCGCCGTATGCTGTCATTAGTGAAGAACATAGATTTGTGGGTTATACCAAACAAACTTTTGACTGGAATGATCAGATTCGATTAGCAAATGCTCTTGAGCGGGCTAGACAGAGAGGGGCCAAAATAATCATGACCAATGTGAATCATTTAGCAATCAGACAGTTATATCTTAACAAAAGTTTTCTGTTAGAAGAGATATCTCGATTTAGTAGTATCTCAGGGGAAAAAAAGGGACGACAACAGTACTCGGAGTTAATAGTTAGCGCAAATCTTTAGGGGGATGATTTTATGTCGATTTTACAAAAGTTAGTGGAAGAGTCTAATTTGCAAAACAATCCAATTATTAAGATTAAAGAATTTATTGATCAGCAAAATGAGCTAAAAAAAACGCAGGCCATTGATAAATGGCGGTTTGTAGGATATGTATTGGACATAAGTTATAGCGGAGCAGTTATTATAACAAACGATACATATAAAATTGCTGTAGGAGGAATTCCAAGGGGCTCATTCTTGATTTTAGTACCGGCTGATTTTGAAAAAACTCAACCACACTTTTCTCTTCTTAGAGTAAATGGAGTGTCTGCAACTCCGCTTACGCAGCAGGTTCAACAGACCTATTTTGAGATGCACAAGCGTTCTATGCCAGAATTGGATTTGTGGACACAGGCTGATCTACAGTGGGGAGCGTTACAATGCGATGTGCTGGGAATGTTTTATGGAAATCCACAGAATGTTGATAAACTTGCGTTTTCGGGTGACGTAAATAATATTGTTAGTGCACATAGGTATGAGGTATATGCACCGGATGAGAAACTTTTGGACTTAATTGTCAATGGTACCGTTCGATCAGATTTTCGGCAAAGTATTGGAAAGTTGAGAACAATGGAATGTATGTTTGGTGTGGATAAGCAGGATTCTGATAATATTCCAGTTAATATTTCTATGAAAGATTTTATGGGATGCAGGACTGCTATGTTTGGAAAAACACGACTTGGAAAGTCCAATGTTGTAAAGCTAATTGCTCAGGGAATGATCGATGCTACAAAAGAAAAAGGGAATGTAGGTCAACTTATCTTTGATATCAACGGTGAATACGCTAATGATAGTGATCAGGACAAAGTATCTCTTAGATCGGCAAATTCGGCGTTATGTGAAGTATATGCTTTGACCTCGAGAGGGGCAACCCCATCCAAGCAACTTAAATTAAATTTTTATGAAAATCCTAGTTCTTGTAAAGATATTTTAGGGACATTTCTTAACAAGGATAAAAGGGAGTCCGTTTATATAACGGATTTTATAAGCGTAGTACTTCCTACAAAAGAGGAAATAGAAGAAATGGAGATAGGGGATAAAGTCCGTGCAATAAGAAGAATACAAATGTATTGGGCAGTATTGTACGAAGCTAATTTCCAAGTCAACGAAAATGCGCTGAAAAAATTGAAATGGATGCGCGCGGGGAGTACTAGTGCATTGGAACCACATTATAGTGACAAAACACGAGAGAAGGTATATGGTAAAGATGTTCCAGCGCAACCATTGTCATTGGCAGATATTTCTGGTGAATTTAAAGCGCTAATTCAGTATTATAGAAAGAACGGGAAAAAATTTGTAGATGACAAGGGAAAGGATGTGTTATCGAAAGATGATTTATCTATTTTAAATTTCTTGTATCCTGAGTCTGGCAGGGGGCCGGTCATGCTGTCCAAATATAAAATATATCATTCCCCGTCTGCAGGTGATTTTGTTACAGAAATAATTGATTACCTCTATCAAGGAAAAACTGTTATTTTGGACTTAGGAAACGCAAGTGATGAGATTAGGCAATATTTCTCGGATTTATTATCCCGAGCCGTGTTTAACAAACAAGAGTTAGAATTTGTAAACAATAATTTGGGTGATAGATACATTCAATTGTATTTTGAAGAAGCACATAACCTGTTTCCATCTCAGACTAAAGATAATCAAGATGTGTATTCTAGATTTGCCAAAGAAGGTGCAAAATTTCATATAGGCATGGTTTATTCAACACAATCACCGTCAACTATCAGTAAAGAGCTACTGGTACAGACAGAAAATTTTTTTGTTGGACACTTATCATCATCTGACGAGACTAAGGCCCTTACTAGAATGCAAGTTGCGTTTGAGGGGGTGGAGGAAGATATATTGAGAACAAGAACTCCTGGATTTATGAGGATGCTGACACTTTCGAATAGATTTGTTATTCCGGTTCAAGCATATTTGTATAGTCCAGAGAAAGGGTGATAATATGGCATATGTATCTGAAGGAAGATTGCCTTTTGAAAAAGCATCTAAGCTGGGGCATTTAAAGATTATTGAGAGCGAATGGGTCAATGGATTAATTAAAGATTTTGAGACTTTTGATGTCTCAGAAAAGGAGAATTACAGCACTCAAATATGGAGGGAATTTGACTGCAAATCTGCAGAACCATTAAAGCATATTTGGGTTTCTGATGGTTCCTATGTTAGTGTAACAGAGAACAGAAAAGAATTGGCGTTTGTTAAAACAGCGCTTATGACTATTGAACAAGCGAAAATGGCAACAATTAATAAAGAGTATCCCCACCCTATTTTAATGCAAAATATCATGACGGATAGTGCTTTGTTTCACGCAACAGTTTTTCCTCTTAAGAATTTGAAAAGTTCAAAGGGGAATATCTATAATACTGTGAGACACATAATTTATGACTCAATAAAACAGGATGAGGATGGATTGTATTTTGAAACTTTGAAATGGATAGCATATAAAAAGTGGAATGAACAACATGAAAATTCTCCCAGTTTCGAGTGTCCTCATTGTGGGAAAAAAATTGAGGACGGATTTTCTTTTAATGTTGAAGTTTCAACGTGTCCTCATTGTGGAAATGAAGTATTGCTTACGGACATGATAGGGTTTCATTTGGATATGAATGATGATAATGCGCCGATTGCAGTTGCCTCATCCTATATGCTTATTATGGAACTTTTAATGTTATTTACAGTCGTTAGGTTACATTGGCTTAATAAGGATAGGCACCTTGTATCGGAGACATTATATATTAAAGATGGTCCAATGACTTTGGGAAGACAGTATTCTAAATTAGTGCCACTAATTAGAGATTTTTTACAGTTTGCTAAAGACAGTAATAGACCAATACATCTTATGGGATGCGAAAAAACAGGTGCGTATTTTGAGTATTTAAGTATTGTATCTCAGTTTATAAAGCCTAAAATAAACAATTTAATGTATGCGGTGCTCAACCATGGATATATAAGAAAGGAGATACAACGTGCGCCAGATCATGTAAATCCATATGGCTTGAGAACAAATTGGGGAGAAAAAGTGTTGGTTGTTATTGATGAAAATACTCATATGACATTGAATATGACTACGGGAGAATATAGGCCGGATGATTGTTTCCCCACAGACAACGAAATTATAGGACTAAACCGAATACTATCTACATTGCCATCATTAGTGAGCCGAAAATATGAGGGAGCTCTCTATCCAGTAGAATTAGTAAATGGTATAGCCTCCATGTCCAATTATCCATCCGCAAAAATATTGCAGGATTTTGTAAGAGATACTTTGACGGCTGTAGTCTAGGAAAACGCCTAAATAATACGGGGGAGATTGCTTGAAACCTATTTGATACATAGAACAAAAAATGCATTTCTAATATAGACGGGAGGTGAAAAATTGGAGTTAACTAATGAACAAATGGAGTTTATTAGATGTGCACTTGATGGATACAATATTTTAGTAGATGCGTGTGTCGGTAGTGGAAAAACCACTGCAATACAAAACTTATGTATTGAATTTCCGAATGATAAAAAAATATTATACCTAACATATAATAAGCTATTAAAGCTGGATGCAAAAGAAAAAATAAAAGGTAAAAATGTAACAGTAACTAATTATCATGGATATGCATATCTATGTTTAAAACGAGCAGGTATAAATGCTGGAATATCTGATTTGATTCAGGTGTTTAATATGAAAAAGCCGGAGATTACCAAATACGACTTGCTTGTACTTGATGAGTATCAAGATATTGATCAAGAAATTGCTGACATGCTTATATACATAAAACAGAAAAATCCTTACCTCCAAATAGTAGCAGTTGGAGATATGAAACAAAAGATATATGATAAGACAACGCTTAATATACAGGAATTTATAGAGCAGTTTATAGGAAAACGTAAGGATTTAGAATTTACGAAATGTTTTAGATTAAGTAATATTTTAGCTGAAAAACTTGGACGTGTTTGGGAGAAGAAAATAGTTGGGGTAAATGATAAATGCAAAGTTACAAAGATGCCTAAAAAGGACATTGTAAATTATTTAGCTGAACAGAATCCAGCGGATATACTTTGTCTTGGGTCACGGAATGGATTAATGTCGATAACTTTAAATATTCTAGAGGAAAAATGTAAAGAGAAATACAATAAATCTACAGTATATGCAAGTATTTCAGATAATAATAGAACAGGTGCAACGGAGCCCTCCAAAGAAACGGCGATTTTTACGACATATGATAGCAGTAAGGGGTTAGAAAGAAAAAAATGTGTCGTGTTTGATTTTACAGAAAGCTATTGGGCAATACGAAGAGATATGCCACAACAAAAATATGAAATTTTAAGAAATATCTTTTGTGTTGCAGCAAGTCGCGGGAAAGAGGAAATTATTTTTGTTTGTGATGGCGAGAAAATGCTTTCTGAACAGTCACTATCAACAAAAAATGAAATATGTACAAAACTAAACGATGTACAGATTTCGAGAATGTTTGATTTTAAGTATAAAGAGGATATTGAGGAATGTTATGGCTTTTTGGAGGTGAAGAAAATTCCGACAAAAGACATGAGTGTTATAAATATAGAGAACCATGATGCACTCATTGATCTTTCCCCTTGTATCGGAATATATCAAGAGGCTGTATTCTTTGAGAAGTATGATATTGATAAGGATATAGATCTATATAAACTGATTGACAAGGATAAAAATATTGATGCAACAAAGTATAAGACCTTAGATAAAAAAATATTGTATTTGACATCATTGGAAACCAATCAAAAAAGATACATCATGCAGGTTGATAGAGCATTGGTAAGAAAAGAACAGAAAAATCAGCTTAAGGCACGATTAGGTGAAGTGTTCTCTTGTCAAGATGATTCTCAGCAAATATGTGAAATACAATTTGCTGAGAGAAGAAATGGAGATCTTGCATTTTCAGCAGTGGGCTATGCAGATGTGATAAAAGATAATATAGTGTATGAACTGAAGTTTGTTTCCGAATTAACCCATGAACACTTTTTACAGTGTGCTTGTTATGTTGTTGCTAAAAAGTTGAAAAGTGGCATTTTGTGGAATACAAGGATCAATGATATGTATGAGATTTCCATTTCGAAGAGGAAAGAATTTTTAGATGCAGTAACCAAAACTATTACGAAACATCAAATAGATAGGTACTATAAACCGAAAGGAGAATTATCGTGAGTGAGAAATTCGCAGTTATAGACACAGAAACGAATTGGTATAATGATGTAATGTCTATTGGTATTGTTATTGCTGAAGAAGGAATATTTGAACCTATTGGCAAAAAATATATTATTATTGAAGAAAACGCAGAGATAGGGGGGATGTTTTCAGATGCTCTTTTAATTAAAGTACAGAAACCAGGAATATATATAAGAACAGAGGCCGTAGAGAAACTGATAAAATATTTGAAACTAAATGAGGTAGTTAGTATTTTTGCGTATAATGCTCTTTTTGATTACAGGTGTCTTCCGGAATTGAGTGAGTTTGAATGGCATGATATTTTAAGTATGGCAGCATATAAACAGTACAATCGGGAGATGCCATCAAATGCGCAATGTCATGGTACAGGTCGTCTTAAGAGTGGATATAAAGTGGGAGATATTATGAAAATGTTCGGAGAAAAAAGTTATTGTGAACTTCATAATGCCCTAACAGACGCATTTGATGAATTGAGAATTATGAAATATTTGAGTCATTCAATACATATGTATCCAAAGTTAGGAAGAAAGAATTGCTAGAAAGCAGTACATATATGAGAATAAATACTATGCAAATAAAATCCACCCTAACCTACTACAACCAAAACGCCCACCCCTTCGCCGCCTCCACCGTCTCCGTGGACTTTACAGCCACCCAGGCCCGTTTCACAGCCCATCTCCCCCAAGGCGGTTCCATCTTGGACTTTGGTTGCGGCTCCGGGCGTGACACGAAACATTTCTTGTCCCAGGGCTTTCAAGTGACAGCGACGGACGGCTCCGAAGAACTCTGCAAACTTGCCAGTCAGTACACAGGCATTCCCGTGAAACATATGCTTTTTCAGGAACTGGACGCCGTGGAGCAATACGACGGCATATGGGCCTGTTCTTCCATACTGCATCTTCCCCTGGAAGAATTAGTCTCCGTGCTGGAAAAAATGGCCATAGCCCTAAGATCCCACGGCATCATCTACACGTCCTTCAAATACGGTGACTTTGCCGGAGAGAGAAACGGGCGGTATTTTACAGACATGACAGAAACCTCCTTCGCAACATTGATGCAAAGCGTCACACAACTTGAGGCAGAGGAACAATGGATAACATCGGATGTACGGCCCGGACGAGGAGAAGAGAAATGGCTCAACATAATTCTGCGGAAAAAATAGCGGTATCAGACAGGCAGATGGACCGCATACAGGTAAACGGCCTGACCATAGAACTCACCGACGTAATGACCGGAGGCCAGGATCAGGGGCGTTTCCTGTATTACCAACTTCAAATAAGCATGAAAAAAGCGGACAGAGTGGATATCATAGTCTCCTTTTTGATGGAGTCGGGAGTCCGTATGCTGTTAAAGGATCTGAGATCCGCTTTGGACAGGGGCGTACGCATACGGATTCTGACAGGCAATTATCTCGGGATCACGCAGCCCTCCGCTCTGTATTTGATCAAAAAAGAGTTGGGTGGCCGCGTGGACCTGCGACTTTACAACGATAAGCAGCGTTCTTTTCACCCTAAGTCTTACATATTTCACAGCAAGGAAACAAGTGAGATTTATATAGGTTCCTCCAATGTTTCCCGGAGTGCCCTAACCTCGGGAATCGAGTGGAACTACCGCTTTACCAGAGAGGCAGATCCCAGGAATTTTAATTTGTTTTATGAAACCTTTGAAGACCTCTTTTTCAATCATTCCATTCTTGTAGATGATGAGGAACTATGCAGATACTCTAAGAACTGGCACAGACCCTCAATATACAAGGACTTAAACCGCTACGACAGTCATGACGGGGAACAGGGCAATAAAGTGGAAAACCTGTTTCAGCCCAGGGGAGCGCAGATAGAGGCATTGTATACACTGGAGGAGAGCAGGGCGGAGGGAGCTGTTAAGGGATTAATTCATGCGGCGACAGGCGTTGGAAAGACCTATCTGGCCGCCTTTGACTCTGTAAAATATCAAAAAGTATTGTTTGTTGCCCACAGAGAAGAAATCTTAAAACAGGCAGCCATCTCTTTCCAGAATGTGCGTAATTCCACAGATTACGGATTCTTTGACAGAAATCATAAGGATACGGACAAATCCGTTGTTTTTGCCTCAGTAGCGACTTTGGGCAGACAGGAGTATCTGCGGGAAGACTTTTTCCCCAAAGAATATTTTGACTATGTTGTTATTGATGAGTTCCATCACGCAGTTACCGACAACTACAGGAGGATTGCGGAGTATTTCAAGCCGAAGTTTCTGCTGGGGCTGACTGCCACGCCGGAGCGCATGGATGGCAAGAATATCTATGAACTCTGCGATTACAATGTCCCTTATCAGATATCCTTAAAGGATGCCATTAACAAGGGAATGCTGGTCCCATTCCGCTATTACGGTATCTATGATGAGACAGATTATTCCGGTCTGCGTCCCGTGAGAGGACACTATGACGAAAAGCAGTTGTTGGCAGTCTACCGCCAAAATGCCGGAAGGGTCGATCTGATATATAAGTATTATAAAAAGTACCGTTCCCGGCGGGCATTGGGGTTTTGCTGCTCTCAGCAGCACGCGGAGGATATGGCCCGAGAATTTTGCTTAAGGGGTGTTCCTTCTGTGGCAGTGTACAGTGGGGGAAAAGGGGAATATTGTGAAGACAGGGACAAGGCTATCTCCCGTCTGCAAAATCAGGACATACGGGTTATTTTCTCCGTGGATATGTTCAATGAAGGACTGGATATTGCGTCCCTGGACATGGTACTGTTCCTGCGCCCCACAGAATCCCCCACCGTATTTTTGCAGCAGTTGGGACGGGGCCTTCGCACCTGCAAGGGCAAGGAATACCTAAACGTCCTGGACTTTATCGGTAACTATGAAAAAGCGGGCAGAGTGATAGGGCTGCTTGGGGGCAAAGCTGGGACTGCCGGGAGAGAAAACTCTGAGAATGAGGAGACAGAATATCCCGATGACTGTATCGTGGATTTAGATATACGCCTGATCGACCTGTTTAAAGAGCTGGATCAGAAGTCAATGACGGCAAAAGAGCGTATCCGGAAGGAGTATTACCGGGTAAAGGAATTGCTGGGAGAGAGAGTACCTACCCGGATGGAACTCTTCACTTATATGGAGGATGAGATCTATCAATATTGTATGACCCATGCCAGAGAGAATCCTTTCCGTAGGTATCTGGATTTTTTGCATGACCTAGGGGAGCTGTCTACGGAGGAGGAACGGCTTTATGGAGGACTTGGGCGGGAGTTTGTGTCCCTCATGGAGACCACGGACATGCAGAAAGCTTACAAGATGCCCATACTTTACAGTTTTTTCAACCATGGAGACATTAGGCTGGCGGTGACGGATCAGCAAGTGCTTGCCAGTTGGAAGGAGTTCTTTGACACGGGAACCAACTGGAAAGACTTTGCCCACGGTATAACTTATGAAGAGTACAAAGACATAACGGATCGCCAGCATCTGAGCAAGGCAAAGTCCATGCCCATTCATTTCCTAACGGTTTCCGGCAAAGGCTTTTTTGTGGAAAAAGAGGGTTATGCCCTAGCCCTGCGGGAGGAATTGCGGGACTGCATCGGCAATCCGGCCTTTGCGAGGCAGATGAAGGACGTTCTGGAATACAGGACGATGGAATACTATCGGAGGAGATATGTGGAGAGGTAACGTTTACATGACGAAAAGGAGCCAAAAAAATTTGCCTAAGGAATCGCGCATTGTGACCATAAGCGTGTGAGATATAGAGGAGGTAAACACATGCTTTTTAACCGAAAATCCTTAAAAAAATCCGTCAAAACCCCTCCCCTAAAATCCTACAACCCCGAAACCCAGCGCCCGGTGCTGCGCTGTAGCATCTGCACCGGGGAACAGGTGGCGGGATTCAAGGATATCCGCACCGGGAAGTTTGAGGAGGTTGCCTTGATCCGCGACGACCGGGAATTGCGTAATTTTATGGAGACATATGGAATCGATAAGGTGACAAAGGAGTATTAATTCCCGGTGTCAGGCATCCGTTACTCACCGGATCATTATCGAGGTGAAACATGCGACAGGCATGAATGAGAAAAGCATGAATGAGAAAAAAATGAATGTGTACATTCAAATATTGATTGGTATGCGTGTAAATGCGCGCAAAGGGGTATAAGCATGAACCAAAAACTCCGCTACGAGGCGCAGCAGATCATAGAGTACGCCATCGGCAAAGCGTTGCCCGACAGGGCGGTAGCCGATGCTTTGGAAAAAATGAACATCTCCGGCAATTTCCATCTGGTCGCCATAGGCAAGGCGGCCTGGCAGATGGCAAACGCGGCGGTCCATTATCTGAATCAGCCCCTTGCAGGCGGCATTGTCCTCACTAAATACGGACATGTGAAGGGGCCGGTTCCAGGCATTCGCTGCTTTGAAGGCGGTCATCCCATTGTGGATGAAAACGGTCTGGCGGGAACTCAGGCCATACTGGATATGACTGCCCATCTGACTGCGCAGGACAGGGTATTATTTCTGATCTCGGGAGGCGGCAGCGCGCTTTTTGAAAAACCGCTGGTGTCCCTTTTTACTCTGCAGGAAATAAATCGGCAGCTACTTGCGGCAGGGGCCTCGATCACAGAGATAAATATTGTGCGCAAGCGTCTGTCCGCCGTGAAGGGCGGGCGTTTTGCGAAATGGTGTGAACCGGCCCGTGTGGACGCCGTTATTCTGTCAGATGTTCTAGGAGACGCTGTGGATATGATTGCCTCCGGGCCAACGGCGCCAGATCGCTCAACCTGTGAGGATGCTTTGGCTATCGTTGAAAAATATGGGTTGCATGTGACGGAAGAGGTATTGGTTTGTCTGAAACAGGAGACTCCCAAACAGTTGGATTATGCATCCAATCATGTGATCGGCAGTGTGGCGCAGCTCTGCATCGCGGCGGCTGAGAAATGTCAGGAACTGGGCTATGAAACGCATATCCTGACAGATAGAATGTGCTGCGAGGCACGGGAGGCGGGCCGCTTTATCGCCTCTCTGGCCCGCGGCGGACAAGCATCTGCGGGAGAAGAGTTATTGGTCCAGGGTGGACAATCATCTGCGGGAGAAGAATTATTGACCTGCGGCGGACAAGCATTTGTGGGAGAAGAGTTATTGATCCGCAGCGGACCAACATCTGCGGGAGAAGAGTTATTGACCCGCGGTGGACAAGCATCTGCGGGAGAAGAGTTATTAACCCGCGGCGGACAAGCATCTGCGGGAGAAGAGTTATTGACCTGTAGCGGGCAAGCATCTGTGGGAGAAGAGCTATTGCCCCGTGGAGTACAACCATCTGCGGGAGAAGAGGCCTTGCCCCGCAACGGACAACCGCCTGCGGAAAAGAAACTTTCGCTCCAGGACCAACCACTGCCAACGGAAAATGCATTCCCGCCCGGGAGCGTCCCGGCCGGGGGAAAGCGTGCCTACATAGCGGGCGGCGAGTGCGTAGTACACCTGCGGGGAACAGGCCTGGGCGGCAGGAATCAGGAGCTGGCCCTGGCAGCGGCGGAAGAGCTGGCGGGAATCCCCCATGTGGCTCTGTTTAGCGTGGGTTCTGACGGAACGGACGGCCCCACGGACGCGGCGGGCGGCTATGTGGACGGGGATACTCAGGCTGCGCTGGCGGCCCGGGGAATCCGGGTGCGGGACGTCCTGGCCGACAACGACTCCTACCATGCGCTGGACGCTGTTGGGGGCCTGTTGAAGACCGGCCCCACCGGCACCAACGTGAATGATCTCACGGTAATGCTTATAGACGCCGCGCAATGCCCTCTGGCGTGAGCACAGGATGTTATTCTAACGCTAGCATCCCAGCAAACGGTTCATCTCCCGCACCTCCTGCCGCTGGGAGACAATGATATTCTCCAATATGGGCTGCAGCTTAGGGCAGACGCAGAACCGCAGGGCATTTTCCGACATATATATGGCACCCTGATGATGGGGGATCATCTCCCGCATAAAGTTGGCGCTGATATTGTTGTCCGAGCAGGCGTTGTTCATCTCCGTGAACATATTGCGGGCGATCTGCTCAAAGCGGTGTTGGTACAGGCACAGATCCTGGCTGGAATTGATCAGTTTGCAGCAGGGTTCCAGAGCGTCCGTCATCTCCCGGATGCCCTGCTCCTGCATGGCGACGATGTCCTCCGCCATGGAACGCAGGGGCCGGCAGGGGTTGTATTTTAACACATTTCTGGACATCTCAACAGCCGTCATATGGTGGGGAATCATCTGTACGATAAAATTGTGGGACAGACTGTCGGTCAGCTGTGCCCCATTCATGTTTTTGATCATTTCCTCCAGTATCTCATAGAATCTGGTAAGGTAATTCTTGGTATCCTCCTCATATTTACAGATATGGATCATACTGGCTTTTCCCTTTTTATGCGCATGCACATCCCATGCCCGTGTTGCGGAGGTGGCGGCAGGGTGTGACCTTCTTGATTTAAGATATGTAGCGTTGTAAGATGTGTGAAAAGCGCCTGCCCGCCCTGCCTGCTCCGAGCAGCCGATCCAAAATAGAGAAACATATACCGTCAAAATTGCCGGGATGCGGAGCGGAGCCGCATTAAACCGTGGGAAACGAGATTCCAGTAGGCACCTGCGAAGGCGGTTTTTTCCTGCCCTAAATTGATGGACATGTTCACGATGTACGCGTTTTTTCTCCACCAATTAGGAATGCGGCACACTATCCAGGCATTCCCGGAAAATTATTAAAAAAGCTTAAAAAAGTGGGAACTCTATTGCGATTTCGTTTCAATATGATACAATAAGTAAAGCGTTATATCTTATGTGCTAAAGCGTATAAGATTAGCGTTTAATAGCAGTAGCTATAATATAAAGATGATATTAAGACAAGGAAGAAGGAAAAAACCATGAAAAAGAAAATCTGCGCCATCCTGGCGATAGCTCTGGCAACGACAACAGTACTTATAGGCTGCGGCAAACAGGGACAGGGTTCGGACCCCGCGCCCGGCGGCCAGTCCCAACGGGGAGAGACCGAATCGGGGCAGCTGGCCTCCAGCCAGAGCGCCCAGCAGGAGTCCGGACAGGACGAGCTGTTATCCGGCAAACATCATGTCAAGATCAATATAAAAGATATGGGAACCATCGAGGTGGAGCTGGACGCGGACCAGGCTCCCATCACCGTGACCAATTTTGTGAATCTGGCCAAGGACGGTTTTTACGACGGCCTGACCTTCCACCGGATCATGGACGGCTTTATGATGCAGGGCGGCGATCCCAACGGCGACGGCAGCGGCGGCTCCGCACAGGAGATCAAGGGTGAATTCAGCGCGAACGGTGTGGACAACACTCTGTCCCACACCCGGGGAGCCATCTCCATGGCCCGTACCAAGATACCCGACTCCGCCAGCTCCCAGTTCTTTATCATGCATCAGGACGGCACCTATTTGGACGGACAGTACGCCTGTTTCGGCTATGTGACGGACGGCATGGATATCGTGGACGATATCTGCGAAAACGCGGTGGTGACGGACGGTAACGGCACGGTCCCGGCGGAGAATCAGCCGGTGATCGAGAGCATAGAGGTGGTGGACTAGCTCGCTGCCGGGGACACAGGAGATAAGTCGTAGAGGGGTTTGTGGGGATGAATGCGGTATACAGAGATATCTTCCGGGCGATCCATGAGGGAAAATGGCTCGGCATCGAATATCTGAACCAGGAGAAAAAAACCACAAAATACTGGATCGGTATCAAGAACATAGACGTGGGCAGAAGAGTCATGTCCGTGGACGGCCTGCACCTGGGACACTATACGGTTGCCGACCTTAAGATCCACATTGATTCCATCCGCTCTTCCCAGGTGGTGGACGGCTCCTATTGTCCGGTGAATGAGGAGCTTGTGAGGGATATCTATTTAAACCCTCATAAATATAAGACATTGTTTGACAATGTGGCCAATCTCAAGATACTGAACTATCTGGAGATGTGCAACCGTCTGGATACCACTCCCTATATCTCGGATTTTGAGCTGGTCAAGTATCTGGACCGGGAAAAACTCACCGGGGAGTTCTATGAACTCAGCGACGAACAGTTTCAAAAGATCGTAAAAAGTTTTCAGTACAGGACCAGTCAGCCTCCGCGCCGGGACGGCTGTCTCCGCCTTCAGCGGCTGGCCATGAACATACTCAGCGTCCATGTGAAGGAGGGGCTGCATGTGCTGGCCTACCGCGGCCTGAATCTGGATATCAAGAAAAAGGTGCTGCGCCCGGAGGAGGAGATCACGGTATGCACGGAGTTTACCGTGGACGGCGCCCAACAGAGCATCCGAAAATATCTGGACGCCGAGGACTATGAACTGCTGGGGGATTTCGCAGGCAATCAGGAGAAGATCAAAGACTGCGTGAACAGGCACACCCGGAGGCGTTATGGTCTGGTGGATGACATGCCCTATATCATCGGCCTGGGTATGGACATTGCCCTGGATCTGCACAAGGAATACAAGGCCATATTGAAAATGTATCAGGAAGACAGGGTTCCTGTGCCCATCCGGGCCTTTTTCGGGGATCTGCTGGAGCGCCCCAGAGCCAGACAGGCCAGCCCTATCACTCTGTTAAGCCGGCGGGTCAATATGGATCAGCTGCTGGCCATCAATAATGCCATGAAATATCCGGTGGCCTATATTCAGGGACCGCCGGGCACAGGCAAGACCAATACCATTCTCAATACCATCATGACCGCTTTTTTCAACGACAGGACCGTACTCTTCGCGTCCAATAACAATCACCCAATAGACGGCGTATGTGAAAAGCTGACCGGTCTGCGGTATCACGAAAAGCCTATCTCCTTTCCCATTCTGCGGCTGGGAAACAGGGATATGGTGAGGCAGGCCATCCTGTACATCCGGGAGCTGTACAGACGGACCCAGTCCGTGTCGGTGTTCGAGGGCACATTGGGCCGCAATAAGGATGAGAGGAAACAGCGGGCCAAAAAACTATCGGATATACTGAAAATATATGATGACATACTGGATTTTCAAGAGCGAAGGGCGACCATAGAGCGTATGCTGGAATACCAGAGCAGCCATGCCATGCCCGCGCAAATGCTCCCTTTTCAGGCAGATCTGGGCGGCAGACAACTTAAACAGATCAAAAGGCATCTCGAGAACGTGGGCACGGTGTCGGAGGAACAGGCCTTGGCCCTGGTGGACGACGATGTGGAAGAGCTGAAAAAATATCTCTATTATACCGGGGCCAGCTATATGAAACGCCTGGACAATAAGGAGTTTGACAAGCTGCGGGAAATTCTGGATGAGGAGGATCTGGACAAGGCCACGGAAAACTTTGCCAAATATCTGGCGGATAAAAAGAATCTGCAACGGCTGCAAAAGATTTTTCCCATCATTGCCACTACCTGTATCTCGGCCCACCGTCTGGGAGATCCGGAGCCCATGTTTGACATGGTGATCATGGACGAGGCCAGCCAGTGCAACACGGCGGTGTCTCTGGTTCCCATCCTGCGGGGCAACAGCCTGATGCTGGTGGGAGACCCGCAGCAGCTGAGTCCTGTGATCCTGTTGGACGAGCTGGTTAACGAGAGACTTAAGAAAAGGTACTGCGTGTCAGAGGAATACGATTACCGCAAAAATTCCGTATACAAGGTCTATCTGTCCTGCGACGCTGTCAGCGACGAGATCTTGCTGCACAACCATTACCGCTGTCATCCCCGGATCATAGAATTTAACAACAGAAAATACTACAATTCCCGGCTGAATATCCGCACGGTGAGCCAGGAGCCGTCGCCTCTTGAATATCTGGATATGCAGGACGCTTGGGCCGACACGAAAAACACGGCTCCCGCCGAGGCCCGGGCCATCGCCGAGTACGCCGCCTCTCACAGAGACCGGTCCATAGGCGTCATAACGCCCTTTGTGAATCAGAAACAGATGATCGAACAGGCTCTCAAGGAGGAGGGCGTCAGCGATGTGACCTGCGGAACGGTTCACGCCTTTCAGGGGGACGAGAAGGATGTGATCCTGTTTTCCACGGCCATCACGGACCAGACCCAGGCGCGCACCTATGAATGGCTGAAAAACAATAAAGAGCTGATCAATGTGGCCACTTCCCGGGCCAGAGACAGGCTGGTGGTGCTGGGGAGCCAGAAGAACCTCAGCCGTCTGCATCAGATAGGCGATCAGGACGACCTGTATGAGCTGGTGCAGTATGTGCGCAGCAACGGCCAGTCTGTTGTAACCCCCAAGAAGGCCAACTCCCGCGCCCTGGGAGTCAAGCCGTTCAGCACCGCCACAGAGGAGGCTTTTCTACAGAATCTGGGTCATGCCCTGGGAAATATCTGGCTCAGCCAGAGCCGGTACGCCATTCGCAAGGAAGTCTCCATCTCTCAGGTGTTTCAGAGCAACGATACATTTGACGACCTGTTTTACAGTGGCCGCTTTGATTTTGTGGTCTATGAGAAACAGGGAGAGCATGAACTGCCCATGCTGGCCGTAGAACTGGACGGCAAGGAGCATTACGAGGACGAGGTAGTGCGCCGCAGGGACGAGAAGAAGAACCGCATCTGTGAGGCGCATAACCTGCAGCTGATCCGGGTGGAGAACTCCTACGCCAGACGGTACAATTACATCAAGGAAATATTATTGGACTACTTCTCGAAGATGCGATGACGGCGCAGAGACGGACTGATCCGGCGGCTCTTGGGCTTGCCGTCCGCCCCAATGCGACATTTCCGTCCGGGATGTAGCCGGCCGGTGGATAGCCATAGGATTTTCGGGCCGCAAAAGACATGGAGGAACAGACAGATTGCAAAAACATGATATTTTAAAGACCTACTTCGGCTATACCGATTTTCGCCCCGGTCAGGAACTGCTGATCGACAGCATTCTGTCCGGCCGGGACGTGCTGGGCATCATGCCCACCGGAGCCGGAAAATCCATATGCTATCAGGTTCCGGCCCTGATGCTGCCGGGGATCACGGTGGTGATCTCGCCGCTGATCTCCCTGATGAAGGATCAGGTGCAGGCTCTGAACCAGGCGGGAGTACACGCCGCCTATATCAACAGTTCACTGACGGAGGGACAGATACAGAAGGCCATGGAATACGCCATGGGAGGCAGATATAAGATCATCTATGTTGCGCCGGAACGCCTGGAGACGTGGGATTTCATCTGCTTTGCCCAGAGGGCGCAGGTCAGCATGGTGGCCGTGGACGAGGCCCACTGCATCTCCCAGTGGGGGCAGGATTTCCGCCCCAGCTATCTCAAGATCGTCTCTTTTATCAAAAAACTGAGCGCCAGACCGGTGATCGCCGCGTACACGGCCACGGCTACAGGCCAGGTGAAAGACGATATCATCGCGGTGCTGGGGCTGCGGGACCCGCAGCTGCTGATCAGCGGCTTTGACCGCCGGAACCTCTATTTTGGCGTGGAAACTCCCAAGAACAAACTGAATTATGTGATACAGTATATCGAGGGCCGTCCCGGTGACAGCGGCATCGTCTACTGCGCCACCCGCAAGAACGTGGAAAAAGTACATGAGGCGCTGGTTTCCCGGGGCATCGGCGCAGCCAGATATCATGCGGGGCTGTCACCGCAGGAGCGAAGCCGGAATCAGGAGGACTTTATCTACGACAGAAAGCCGGTCATCGTGGCTACCAATGCCTTTGGCATGGGGATTGACAAGTCCAATGTGCGCTATGTGCTGCATTTCAATATGCCCCAGAGCATGGAGAACTATTATCAAGAGGCAGGCCGCGCCGGGCGGGACGGCGCGGAGTCGGAATGTATCATGCTCTTTTCCGGTCAGGATGTGGCGGTGAATCAATATCTGCTGGACAATAAGCCACCCAATGAGGAGCTTGAGCCGGAGGAGAATGAGCTGGTCAGGGAGCGGGACGCTCAGAGGCTGCGGAGCATGGTAAACTATGCCTACTCCACAGGCTGTCTGCGAAAATACATACTGGAATATTTTGGGGAATACGGCATGCAGCGCTGCGAGAACTGTTCCGCCTGCAAAGCGGAGTATGAGGAGCAGGACTGCACGGAGGCGGCCCGCCGGATCGTCTCCTGTATTCTGGAACTGCGGCAGCGCTACGGCGTCAATGTGATCGCCGGGACGCTGCATGGGGACAAGCGCTCCAAGCTGCTGGAGCTGGGGGCAGACCGCTGCTCCGCCTACGCAGCCCTGCAGCATATTTCCGAGGACCGGATCAAACAGATCATACGGGAGATGGAGCAGAGGGAATATCTGGAGGCCACCCCGGACAAGTACGCCATCCTCAAGGTATGCGCCAAGGCCCAGGGGCTGTTAGACGGGAGCGACACCCTGCTCCTGCGCTGGGCCAGGGAGAGCGGAGACGCTGCGGCGAAGACCAGAAAAGCCCGCAAGTCCGACATTCTCAATCACAGGGGACTGGAGCTTTTCGAGGCGCTGAAAAAGCTGCGCATGGAGCTGGCCCGGAAGGAGAATGTACCGCCCTATGTGGTATTCAGCGACAAGACCCTGATCGAATTGTGTATCCGTCTGCCCTTTGACAAGGCGGAAATGCTACAGGTATCAGGGGTGGGAGAGCGGAAATACCAACGCTACGGGGAGGCTTTTGTGACGGCGGTGCGCGCATTCACCGGCGGCAGAAAAGAGAAGACCTATTTCGGCGAGCAGGGAAGCGCCCGGGCGACACTTTTTGCGCAGGCTGCGGCGTCGGAGGGGGAGACTTCCGGTGAAGTCCCGGCGCGGAAAAAGAAGATAAAGGTTCGGAAACAACCCTTTACGGTGACGTCCATGCGCGCGGCGGAGTTTCGGCCCACGGATATGTGTCTGGCCACGGAGCTGGCAGCGGAACTTAACCGGCTTGCGGACTTGCAGACCGTGCAAAAGCTCTCCGGGGCGGAGATCATGCGTTACGCCGCCGCCCGGGACTGGGTGCGGGAGGTCTATCAGGAGGGACGCTGGGGACAAATAGTGACGGAGAGCGGGGATCGGGCGGGCTTTTTTCTGGATATGAGAGTCAGCCAGCGCGGCAGCCAGTACCAGGTGGTCTACCTGTCCGCTGCGGCCCAGCAGGCAGTGCTGGACTATTACACAGACCGGATCGCGCTGCATGGGGGAGAGGATATGTGAGCCATTGTATACTGTGTTGCAGATGCGGCCCAGGGACAGGCATCCGGTCTGGTGATGGAGTTCACCGGGCGCTTTGCCCACTAGGAATATCCTCCGCCCTCCGGTATTCCAGCAGACTGATCTGTCCGGTGTAGGAGGCGGCAAAGGTGGCTTCGTCTATCCCCACCGGATCGTGGGCCCCCACATAGGGCATGAGCGTAAAGGAAATATGTACTGTGGGGTTTTCCGCCTGGTTATCGGCCTTCAATTCCTTGAGCGTGACATAATACCAGGAGATGGTGGGGACAACCTCACCTCTTTCGGTGTAAAAGTTCTTTGCGGCCTCCTCGATATGAGACAGATAGCTGTTGACCAGCGCTACCTCCGACAGAGGAAGGTCGCTCCATTTTGAGGTGAAGGGATAAGCGGTGGGCGTTTCCTCCGCAGCCTCTGTTTTTCCGATATTTCTGGTGGTGGGCAGAATGCAGATCATCAGGCAGGCAATGCCCAGTATGGTCCTTAATTTGATATGTACGATTCGTTTCATCAGTGACTCCCTGTGTCGCGGACTCTTTTGGAATATTATATGCGACAGCGGACCGGACGGTGCCTGACCCGGGGGAGAAAAGCGGCGGATTCTGCTCCGAATGACGCAAATTTGTGTTGACAACACCGCCCCGCAATGAGTAATATAGGAATGAAGTATAAGAGTTCACAATAGAATGCAACAGGAAACATATTATAGAAGGAGATACCTTATACAGATATCTCCTTTTATCTGTGGACCGGCAGAGCCTGGCGCGGCAGCCTAATGCGGCGTCTTCGTTTTGGCGGTGTCCGGGCAAAGTAGGAGTCATCCATGAGACTGATGATACGGTACATTAAAAAGCATATGGGCATGTTTCTGATCGCGGTGTTGTTCCTCACGGTTGAGACTTTTGCGGATCTGTTGCAGCCTACTTTCATGTCCTATATCGTGGACAGAGGCGTCAAGGGAGAGGAACTGCATCTGATCCTGCGCTATGGCCTGATCATGCTGGGCATCACCGCCCTGGGAGCCCTGGGAGCCGTGGTGCGCAACACCTATGCCAGCAGGACGTCCCAGCTGATAGGCAAGGAGATCCGGCTGGCCATCTATGAGAAAGTACAGACTCTGTCCCACGAAAATATCGACAGGCTGCAGCCTGCGTCCATCATCACCAGGATCACCAATGACGTGACCCAGATGCAGAATTTTATCAACGGTATCATGCGTATCATGTTAAAGGCTCCGGTGACCTGTATCGGCGCGGTGGCGCTGATCATTTTCCAGATGCCGGCTCTGCTGCCGCTGATGCTGGTGATCCTGGTCTGTGCCGGCCTGTTGATCTACGGCAACATGAAACTGGGTTATCCCCGTTTTGACAGGATGCAGAGAAAGCTGGACGGACTGAACCGCACCAGCAGGGAGTTTCTGGGCGCTATCCGGGTGGTCAAGGCTTTCCGGGCAGAGGAGCAGGAGCGGGATAAATTTGAAGACGCTTCCCGGCAGCTGGCCCAGGCGGGCATATCCTCCATGCGGGTCATGGCGGTATTTGGCCCCCTGATCAACCTGACGGTCAACACGGGAATCGTGGTGATGCTCTGGCTCTCGGGCAGGGAGCTGACGGGAGAGATCGGCCGATTGATGGCATGTGTCAACTATATGACCCAGGTGCTGTTTGCTCTGGGCATGGTATCCAATATATTAAATTCCGCAGTCCGGGCCGTGGCCTCCTCCGCCAGGGTACAGGAGATCCTGGATGAAGTTCCGGCCCAGAGGGAGGTCATACCCGAAAACGGGGCGGCGGAAGACCCGGCCCCGGAGGCATCCCGGGAGGGCGGTATCCGGTTTCGCCATGTGTCCTTCTCCTACGCGGGCAGCGCCCGCCCCGCGGTGCAGGAGGCGGATTTTTCCGTCATGCCCGGGGAGGTCATCGGAATCATCGGTCCCACCGGTTCGGGGAAATCCACGCTGGTGAATCTGGTGCCCAGATTTTACGATGCCACCCGGGGGCAGGTGCTGGTGGGGGGACGGGACGTGACACAGACACCCACGGCGCGTCTGCGTGGCCGGATCGCCGTGGTACCCCAGAAAGCGCTGCTGTTCACGGGTACCATACAGGACAATCTGCGCTGGGGGAACAAAGAGGCTTCCATGGAGGAGATCCGCCAGGCGGCACGGGTGGCCTGCGCGGATGAATTCGTGTCAAAGCTGCCGGAGGGATATGACACCCTGCTGGGACAGGGAGGCGTCAATCTCTCCGGCGGACAGAAACAGCGCCTTTCCATAGCCAGAGCTCTGTTGAAAAAGCCCCGTATTCTGATACTGGACGACTGTACCAGCGCCTTGGACGCCACCACGGAGGCCAGGGTGCTGGCGGGAATCCTGGGCGATACCCGGGAGACTACGGTGCTGCTGGTCAGCCAGAGGATCTCCACGGTGATGAGGACCGATCACATACTCTGTATGGAAGACGGAAAGATCCGGGGGTTTGGCTCCCATGAGGAGCTGCTGGAAGAGTGTGAGCCGTACAGGGCGATCTATCACTCCCAGATCGGCGTTCAGACGCTGCCGGAGACGGCGGATCTGAGCGGGGAAGGAGGGGTACTCCATGGATAAAAATATGGCCACACCGCCCTCGCAGCTGGGCCGCGCCAGAGGCGTTCCCGCAGTCAAGCCCAAAGATATGAAAGGCACTCTGATCCGCCTGTGGCAGCTCACCATGGGCCATCGGAAAGGGCTGGGATGGATACTGTTTCTGTCCGCGCTGGCCTCCGGCTCGGCAGTGCTGTCCCCCTACCTGATCGGCAGGGCGGTGAACAGGATTGACAGCGGCCATCCCGGCGGAATATTGCTGGCCCTGCTGGCGGCGCTGTATCTGGGAGACTGGCTGGTACGCTTTTTGCAGCAATTTCTGATGGCGGGCATCGGGCAGAGAATGATCCTGCACATCCGAACGGCGCTGTTTTCCCATATGGAAAAGCTGCCTCTGTCCTTTTTTGACACCCGGCAGCACGGGGAATTGATGAGTCGTCTGACCAACGATGTGGACAATATCAGCGTCACCATATCGGACTCGCTGACCCAACTGTTGATGTACGGATTTACGATCACCGGTATCTTCTGCGCCATGATCCTGATGAGCCCGCTGCTCACGGGCATAGCGCTCTTCGCGGTGCTGCTGATCTTTCTGCTGACCCGGGCCGTGACCCGCCGGACGAAGGTACTGTACAGGCAGCAGCAGGCCATTCTGGGCAGGCTCAACGGGCAGGTGGAGGAGAGCATATCAGGCATGGGCATGGTCAAAGCCTTCGGACAGGAACGGGAGATGGTGGCGAAGTTTGTGGAGAACAACGACGCGTTCTGCCAGGTGGCTACCAGGGCGCAGATCGCCTCCGGCTATCTGATGCCCATGATGAATGTGATAAATAATCTGACCTATGTGCTGATCGCCATAGCCAGCGGCGTGATGGCTCTGAACGGGCGGCTCACCGTGGGGGAGATTTCCAGTTTTCTGCTGTATTCCCGGCAGTTCTCCCGGCCCTTTGTGGAGATCGCCAATATTTACAACAACTTCCAGACCGCGGTGGCTGGAGCGGAGCGTATCATTGAGATATTGGACGAGGGCGGCGAGCCTGCGGATGAGCCGGATGCTCTCGGCGCGGCCCATGTAAGGGGCGCCGTGAGCTTTCGGAACGTGACGTTCGGCTATCAGCCGGAAAAACCGGTTTTGCGCCAGATCAATCTGGATATTCCCGCCGGGACCAGAGTGGCCGTGGTAGGCCCCACCGGCTCGGGAAAGACCACACTGATCAATCTGCTCACCCGATTTTACGACGTGCAGGAGGGAGCTATCCTGCTGGACGGCCATGACCTGCGGCGGTACCGGATGGGAGAACTGCGCCAGGCGTTTGGCGTGGTGCTGCAGGATACGGCTCTCTTTGGCACTACGATACGGGAAAACATCAGCTACGGTCACAGGGACGTGTCTCTGGAGCAAGTGCGGGAGGCGGCCAGAGTGGCGGGAGCGGACGGCTTTATCCAAAGACTTCCCCAGGGCTATGAAACGGTGCTGCACCAGGGCGGGGCGGAGCTGAGCCAGGGGGAGAGGCAGCTCCTTACCATTGCAAGAGCGGTGCTGAACCGTGCTCCCATCATGATATTGGACGAAGCCACCAGCTCCGTGGACACCGTGACGGAGCAGCATATCCGTCAGGCCATGCTGGCGATCACCCGGGGGCGCACTTCCTTTATCATCGCCCACCGCCTGTCCACTATACGGGATTCCGATCTGATCCTGCTGATACAGGACGGACGGATCGCGGAACAGGGCACGCACAGCCAGCTTATGGATCTGGGGGGAGAGTACGCGCGGATGTATATGACACAGATGGGTATGGGATAGATATAAAATCTTAAAACTAAGATTTGACGATACCTGTGAATAATGTTATGATAAAATCCTGTCTTTGACAGTAATGAAATGATAAAACTGCAGAAACCCCAGAGTT
>ERZ777305.1295-NODE-1295-length-31208-cov-64.598369_pt1 | contig 31208 bp, 34 predicted proteins | sample MGYA00374965_ERZ777305 | MGnify/ENA primary metagenome ERZ777305 (study PRJEB29328, sample SAMD00013331) | mouse gut metagenome | study: EMG produced TPA metagenomics assembly of the Metagenome analysis of fecal microbiota from mouse which was promoted... | reverse complement strand
ATAAGCACATGGATATCGACCGCCACCATATCCATATAGTGACAGTCAATGTCAATGAGCAGGGCAAGAGGCTCAATCAGGACTTTCTATTCAGGCGCAGCAAGAAAATCACCACCGAACTGGAGGAAAAATACAATCTCCACAAGGCACAACGAGAAAAAATTTCACCCGATATGCCGATTAGGAAGATTGATTCCTCAGGCGACATCAAGCATCAGGTTGCCAACACCGTCAAAATAGTCGGTATGCGCTATAAATTCCAGAGCATCGGGGAATATAACGCCATTCTCTCATTTTATAATGTGAGGTGTGAGCCTACCGACGGCAAAGTGAACGGGCGCGAGTATCACGGTCTTGTCTATTTCGCCACCGATGACAGCGGCAAGACCATCGCAACGCCTTTCAAGGCATCGCGCCTCGGCAAGTTCGCGAGTCGCACTGCTATTGACGGCAGGTTTGAAAGGGCTAAGGAAAAGATTGATGTTGCACCGACCAAGCGCAAAGTCGCCGATGTGATTGCTCACTCTACTGATAAGGCCGATTTCATCTCCAAGCTGAAACAGCGTAACATTGATGTGGTTCTCCGTTACACGGAGGAAGGACGCATATATGGTGTTACTTTCATCGACCACAACACCATGACGGTATTGAACGGTTCCCGGTTAGGCAAGGAGTTTTCTGCAAACGCCATCAACGAGCGGTTCAGTAATCCGGCAAACGCACCTATAAATTCTCCTGATGTTGTTGCGCCTATTGTTGTTCCGCCGATAGAACCGACACTGGGTGACACTCATTCCGACACAGCACAAGAGCCGGCGGTTAATCAACCGTCAAGTGGTCAGCATCAACACACCGTCACCCAATCCGTTTCCAATTCCGGTGATTACAACCTGCCAATTCCGGGGCTTGACCTGTTCCAGCAGGGGCAGTCGTTCAACCCCGACGAGGAAGAGTTCCGTCGGCGTATGCAACGCAAAAAGAAACGAGGCCCACGCCATCGGTTTTGACTGATTTTCCGTGTAATAGCATGGAAATACGGAAATAAATCGCTAACTTTGCCACTGAATCGCAGTCATAAATTTTTGATTGTGGATTTAGTGGTGAGTCGGCGGGAGGGATACCCGCCGACTTTTTCAAACCTTATCCCACAAACCACCACTATATAATCCACATAATCCACAAATTTATGGACACAATTGAAGTTGAGCGAGAAGTATTCGACGCACTGATTGAACGTGTCGATTTTCTCCACAAGACAGTCAAGGCGTTGTATGACGAGCTGCGTGACAAGAAATTATCGGACTGGCTCAATACCAAGCAGACCTGCGACTATCTCCACATCTCCGAAAGGAAGCTACGCACACTGAAAGAGCGCGGCAAAATCGGGTTCTCCCATATCGGCAGACTTTCACAGTTCAAGGGCAGCGACATCGCCGGGCTTATCGAAAAGGAGAAAGGAGCGGGGCAATGAAAGAAATAATAACCGACACAGACCCGCGCATAATGCGGCTGACCGCACAGGCCGACGACATCACCGCAATGTGCCAGCGACTTCGAGCCGAATACCACCCGTTGCTCCACGGCAAGCGGTTCATCACCGACGCCATGCTGTCAGAACTGCTCGGAGTAAGCCGACGCACCACACAGGACTACCGCGACCGAGGAATAATCCCATACTACCGGCTTGACGGCAAGATATTATATGCCGAGGAAGATATAGAAATCTTCCTGCAATCCAACTACCGACCCAAATTCGACTGAAATAATAACGGCAGCCAAGCCAATAGCCCGGTTGCCGTTATTTTTCTTTCCCACTGTCTGCTGTCAGTTCATCATGGCGCAGTCAAACTTGTTGCGCATTGTTGCCATATCCTCATATATGGTCTTGTCCTGCATTTTAGCGTAGATCTGAGTTGTCCGTATGTCGGAATGACCGAGCATCTTCGAGATGCTTTCAATCGGAACATGGTTACTCAGCGAAAGTGTTGCGAAGGTATGCCGCCCGATATGAAAAGTGAGTATTGGAATTAGTGGAAGAAAGGTGATGAAGATAAAACGTAATCAGTTGTTTGATAGGTAATTTTAGCTTTTTGTGGTGCTGGGATAAAGCAGGCTGGAGCGGAATATTGCAGGGGTTCGGTTACCAGAACGTCAGTCGGGCAGTTACCGATGCAGGATATGGTAACTCCCGGAAGCTCAAATAACGATGCCGTGGGTGCTTATTCTCTGTAATACACCATTTTGCATATCGGAAAACGCTTATAAACAGGCTAATTTTGCCATTAAAACATAAGCGTATGAAAATCGAAAAATTCAAGGTGCTGCTCTACCTAAAAAAGAGCGGACTCGACAGGAACGGGAAAGCGCCCATAATGGGGCGCATAACCGTCAACCGCACGATGGCGCAGTTCAGCTGCAAGCTGTCATGCACGCCCGGATTGTGGAACCTACGTGAGAGCCGGCTTGACGGCAAAAGCCGTGAGGCGGTGGAGACAAACGCAGCAATAGACCGCCTGCTGCTTGGTGTAAATGCCGCCTTCGACTTCCTTGTCAACCGTGGCGGTGACTTCGACGCCAACGATGTCAAGGAACAGTTCCAGGGCAGCATGGAAACCCGCGTAACTCTGATGAGAATGACCGATGCGGTATGTGAGGAGTTGAAGAGCCGAATAGGAATAGACCGCGCAAAGACTTCCTATGCCACCTACCATTACACCCGCCGGGCTTTGGCGGAGTTCGTTCAAAGACGCTTCAAGGTGACTGATCTTGCTTTTGACCAACTTACCGAGCGTTTCATCTATGAGTTCCAGACCTTCGTCACCGATGACAAGGGGTTGTCGATAGAGACGGCCCGGCATTATCTCGCCATCCTCAAGAAAGTATGCCGGCGAGCTTTCAGGGAGGGGCACTCCGCAATATGCCATTTCCATAACTTCTCGCTTCCGAAACAGACGCTTAAAACACCGAGGGCGCTAAGCCGGGAATCCTTTGAGAAAATCCGGGATGTCGAGATACCTCCGCACCGCAGGACACACCGCCTGGCGCGGGATCTTTTTCTATTCGCCTGTTATACGGGTACAGCGTACATAGACACCGTCACCATCACCCGTGAGAACCTGTACACGGATGAGACGGGGGCGTTGTGGCTCAGATACAACCGCCGGAAAAACGAATTGCGTGCCACAGTGAAACTCCTGCCCGAAGCCGTGGAGCTGATAGAACGGTACCGGGACGATGAAAGGGAGACATTGTTCCCGATGATATACCATCCCAACCTGAAACGCCATATGAAGGCTCTGGCGGCACTCGCCGGAATAAAGGATGACCTGTGCTTCCATCAGGCGAGGCACAGTTTCGCGAGCCTGATCACGCTTGACGCGGGCGTGCCGATAGAGACCATAAGCCGGATGCTTGGCCACTCCAGCATAAAGACGACACAGGCATACGCCCGTGTGACCCCGCGTAAACTGTTCGAGGACATGGACCGATTCATCGCGGCGACATCCGACCTTGAACTGACTCTGTAAAAATCCCCAATCATATAACCGTCATTAAACATACAGAACATGCGCAGCACATTCTCAATATTATTCTACATCAACCGTGGCAAGACACGTTCCGACGGAACCACATCAGTGCTTTGCCGCATAACCGTGGACGGTAAAAGCACAGTCATGACCACAGGTATATACTGCAAGCCCTCAAACTGGAATCCCAAGGCTGGTGAGACAAAATGCGTCAGAGACAACGCCCGGCTTGCCGCTATGCGTGGCGACATTGAAAAAGCGTACATGGACATCCTGAAAAAGCAGGGAGTTGTAAGTGCCGAGCTTCTTAAAAACAGCGTTGCCGGAAGCGTTACTGTCCCATCCGGACTTCTCGGTGTCGGAGAGGCAGAGCGACTCCGTTTGAAGGCGCGCTCCGAGGAGACCGGCTCCAATTCCACATACCGCGAGTCGGGCTACAACCAGAGATATCTTGCGGAATATCTCACATCCACGGGTAAATCCGACATCCCGGTTGCGGACGTGACCGGGGAATTCGGCCACGCATACAAGGCGCACCTGGTACGGCGCAAGAACTTCTCGCCCCAGCACGTCAACAGGTGTATGCGCTGGCTTAGCCGCCTGCTCTACATAGCCGTCGACAACGGCACGATACGCGTCAATCCCATAGAGGATATGGACTACGAGAGACGTCCCGACGCCCGCCACCGTTACATAACCCGTGACGAACTTAGGCGTATCCTTGCGACACCCATGCACGACGTGCGCCAGGAACTCGGACGGAGGGCTTTCATTTTCTCCTGCTTCACCGGACTTGCCTATGCTGACGTGCAGTTGCTTTACCCGCATCATATCGGCACGACCTCAGACGGACGCCGGTACATACGCATCAACCGCCGGAAGACAAAGGTGGAGGCGTTCATCCCCCTGCATCCCATAGCGGAGCGGATATTGTCGCTCTACAATACAACGGACGATGAAAAGCCGGTGTTTCCACTGCCGTCACGTGACGCCATGTGGTTCGAGATACACGAACTCGGTGTGGCGATAGGCAAGGATGACAACCTGTCCTACCATCAGGCGAGGCACAGCTTCGGTACCATGCTGATATCGGAAAGCATACCTATCGAGAGCATAGCCGGGATGATGGGACACTCCAATATATCTACCACACAGGGATATGCGAAAATCACGGAGGACAAGATTGCCTGGGAGATGGACCGGCTAATCAAGCGAAGGAAAAGCGGAACGGCTTATGAGAAAAAAGAATAACGCAACAGTTCCGGCCGTGTTCCGCTGTGATTCAAGATAGTCCGGAGCCCCGGCGGTGACAAGGTCGGGCGGCTGCGCCGTTGCGTGTCAAATCTTCCTCGGCTGTGCCGAGAGTATTTGCCCCGCAAACCTTGCCCCCGGCGGTGCTGCGGACTGCGGTATCGGTACAGCGGAAACGACCGATCCGACAGGAACAGTCACATAAAGTAAAATCCATATTGCCGTCAGTAGAAACATGGAGACAAATATGGATCTCAAACAGTGGCATTGAATCACTAAAATGCCGGGCGGAGGGCGGCTTTGTGCCAAAGCCCTGTCCGGCGTTTCTTTTTCCAGACGGCAAACTCCCTCACCTCTAAGAAACAGGTTGCAATTACTAGCTGTTGCCTTAAGGAATATTAGGGACTACGCGAATGAAAAATTGTGTTTAGATTTTAATTTAGGCTAATTCCTTAATTCCGGTATGACAATTATATATATACCACGATAGTGTGATGTCATCGGAATGGTATCCTGTAATCATATTTTCCTTTCTAATAAGAAGCATTAAATCATTTGATTCTAAGTATTTGTCAATTAAATCTTTTCTTATATAGATTCCAGTTCTTCCATCAATAAGATCTCTATTTATTGAAGCAATAGAATTATCAGATTTACATCTTATAATTCCACGTTCCGCTGTATATAATTCTAGAAATTCCATAATATCTTCAGTTAAAATCCTGACGTTAGAATACTTTCTATCATCATAGTTGCTGATACCACTATATTCTTCTTGCAGTTGTTCTAAAAAAGAAGCTCCTAGACATATGTCATCAAGCCCAATTGACTTCCATTTACTATATGTATAGCGCTTTGATCGTTCTGACCATGGAAATTCATTCCACAAGAAATGAATTTGAGAACCTGAATTTCTTGGGAACGAATCGGAATTATTATTCTTACAGAACTCTTTCAGTTTTGAATATTTATTATCTGAATAATTTTTAAGAAACCACGATTCATATTCGATGAATAGGTGTTTCTGACTATATATATTCTCTTCATTCATGTGCCAGCTATCAATCCCAGATACTAGAATCCAAGTAATTCCTTCCGAATCATTGAAACTAGTGTACGTTTCAGGGATTGCTTCATGATTATTAATTATATTTTCAAGGTTACCAATGTCATTGTGCAGTTGTATTGTTGGCTCTGGCAAATTATTAGGTGGTAATATTAATAGTGTTGGATCAAATCTGGAATGTTCATAAAGCATCCAAGGTCTAGGATTCTCAATAAAACCATTGTCTGTACCATCATAAATATTATTACAATTAAATTTGCATGTATCAGACAATAGGCCCATTATATTATAATACCCTAACCAAACATATTTCTTTCCAATTTTTTCGACTTTATTATTATGTCTACCATGATGATTCCCTTTTGTATCTATTTCTCCTAGTTGCTGATTCCACCCATAAATTTCAATAATGGAGTAAGCTATCATTCGCTCTATTGAATGAAGATTTATTGATGTTCCATCTTGTTTTATAAACTCTGGATTATAAGTATGGTTATTTGTTTTAATAATATATCGATTGAAATCAGAGGCGATTACATAGCCATCTCTAAATAAGGTATATGACATTTGTTTTCCTCCAGGAGTATTTCCAAAATATTCATTAGAATCAATATTGTCAATATCCCATTCAAATGGATTGATTTTTGAAGTTGGCTTTTCAATAATGACGTTATTGTATAATGAGTTTGAATGATCCAATTCATAAGCTAATTCTAAAATTTGCATTGTCCATTGTCGAACCAATAAATTCGTGGGCATAGATGCTGTTGTAGAATAAAAAACGTCATATATGTGTCGCGACAAGGCGTTTGCTACATCAACATTCCTTGATATTAACAGAAATCCATAAATAGAACAATATATATTCTCTACAATATATGGGTCATTTACATTGTAAAATAACTCTGATAGCGGCAAACATAAAGAAGGCCAATTAACCAATATCTTAGTCATCAACCTTTTTAATATAGATCTAAATTCTGGATGAGAAGACAAAGACATCCATCCAAGAAAAATTAGTTTCTTTGTAGCAAATTCCTCATTATATTCAATTATATTTCTTATTTCGGTTATGACATATTGCCTGTTAAATTCATATGGTTTATTTACTTCATGAATGAATCTAAGATCTCGCTGATTGAGTGGTATAGACTTTAAATAATTATGGTATTTTAGCATAAAATCCATAGAAAGAAACGCACCATTCCTAAATATGAGCAATATTGGAAGTTGATCAAATCTCGTAGCCCAAATATTTTCAATATTAATACTGAGCGGTCCACCATAGGAAAGAGCTTCATCTAGAATATCATCTGAAATTATTTTTAACATTTCATCTGGACGAGATTGTCTATACCATATACCGATAGTTGCCACAAGGCAATTTATCGCGACATTTCTAGCTTCCTCATCTTTATCAATAAAATGCTGAAGGGATCTAAAAATATCTTCATCAGATAAAGAAGAAGATAAAAGTGCTTTTGCCCTGAAAACATCTGCAAAATTTTGAAACTCAAAATCTATATCTTGATGTTCATATCGTCTATCTTCTCCTATTTCAAATAAAATGTTTTCCTTGATAAGAGAATTTAAAAGATTTTTAGACCACTCTCTTCTAAAAGATATATTATTACATATTTCATATGCTTTTTCCCTTTTGATGTCTTTTAATTCACCTTGAAAAACAGAATAATTAGCTAATTGCTCCACTGCAAGTAATGTAACTTGCTTTTGGGGGTCTTCGTCAATGATGCCTGAAATAACATTGTTCCTATTTTTCAGATAATTTTCATATATAGTCAAGCGGTTATATTCATCATAAAAAAATCGTGCTTGATAGGTTTGACAGAAAATATTAAGCATCAAAGGATTGGAAAAATCAATCCCTAATTTTAATATTTCATCAAGTGGTATAGAAAATTTCTCGCAATATGATTCAAGGCTAATAGCCATATTTTCAAAACCTTCCAGATTAAATGTTAAGCTCTTGTTATAGCCAATTTTTGGATGCCATTCCAAAATTTTATATATCCCAGATGCCTGCTGTCTTCCAGAAATCAGAAATTTTATTCGCTTATATTTTTTTATTGATTCATATAATTTAGGAAGTTCTGCATCCCAATAATTATAACCACAGCCTTCATTTATTGCATCAATTACAAACAGAATGAATTTATTATTGATTTCCGCTAACTCACTAATATGTTCAATGTCGCCAAGTGATAACCCAAGAATCTGTAATAATTGCGAAAAGGCCTCCTTTGTGGGGACAAAATCACTTCCTAAGCAGAAATAGACAAAATTACCATCATTTAGGTATTTATAACCTAAATGACAACACATATGAGATTTTCCTACTCCGGCACAACCAAAAACGCCAAAAAATGTTTTATTAGAAATATCTATATTAGTTTTATATGTTTCAAGTTGCTGACGAAATTTTTCACAGACCTCGACTTTCGATGGATGCCCAATATAAGCATCATCAGACTTATTAACTTGTTCTAGATATTCGAGAATATCAGTTTGAGTGTAAGTGGTTTTACAATTAATTCCACCGATGGAAGGATTCTTTTTACACCAATCTGTTATTTCGTTTAATTTATTATAATATTCCTCTTCCGCATGAGTATTCATAAATAATGACACCCTCTTTTCTAATTCAGAATGAGGTTGATGTAGCTGAGGAGAATATTTCGACCCGACTTTTGATAAATATTTATTCCATAATGAAAAGCAATATCCTAATCCTGTTGGGGTATAGTCTTCTTCCAATCCGTTAGTAGCAACGTTAATACCTTCCTGTATTAAAAAAATTTTTACTTGGTCAACTGAAATGGCCCTAAGATTATGATTCTCTTGAATAACAAGAATTGCTATGACTTTGCCACTTTGATTTATAACTGGCGCACCAGAATATCCGTCATACGAAAAGAAAGAAACATCGGATTTCTTTACGAGGATGATGTCTGCTTCAGTATTAGGAACCCTGTCTACAAATCCTAATGGTAAGTGAAATGAATAAGAACAATCAGCTAATTCCTTAGGATAGCCAAAAGTTTCAAGAAGCATATCAGAATTGAAATGTGTACCTAATAATGATAGATATGATTTATGGCAATAGTTATATTTATTCGCAATTGTCAATATTACTAAATCTAGGTGTTCGCCGTTGCTATTTAATAATACTTTGAAGTCACAGGGGATTAAATCATTACTTATCTGTATATATACATTAATTGTTCCATCTGTTTGGACAATTGAGTCTAATATATTATGTCTAGCTGTCAGTAACTGATTATTAGATACGAAAAATGCGGTGCCAATTGTATTCCCACAATGCACTTGCACTATTGCTCCGGTAACGATATATCTAGTAGGCAAATTCATAAGCGGCGACATTATTAAAAATGTAATTTAACTCTTTCTTTAAAATAATATCTTTCTCAAACCATGAAATAGATTCATTCTTTCGAGTATAATAGATGTTTCTAGTTTTGATAGTTGCTCTATTAATAATTCTTGCTAAGCATATTTTACTGGGTCTTTGTTCTTTTAAATCACCACCAGTAATAAATATGTGAAAGGAATCGAAGGTTTCCCAAAAATTACCTCCTGAATTGTGAGAACTTCCATGATGCGGAATTTTGATAGCGGTAATCTGAAAAGGAAACGATTGCGTATGTTTACATTTCAAGATGTAATACCTAACTATAATATTGGGATCTGCGTCACCACAAAACAATATTGATTTCCCATTGCATTCCCATACAAATGCAATAGATGCTGAGTTTGTTGGTGAAATGAAATTGTTATCTTTAATTTCACATAAATATTTTATTGCTGAAAATGTAGGATTAGTATATCCGATATTATGTTTTTGTATGACATCCTCTTTATTGCATATTTTTAAAATTGTTTCATAAATAGACTCATTATCGTTATACGGACCATTATATAATAATCTAAATTTAGTGTAGAATGCCTTGCGAAATTCCAAGTCTAATGCCTCAATATCTTTCTTTTCAGGAGATAGAAAGATCAATTCTCCAAAACCGAATGGTAACTTTAAATTAGGAGACTCCGACGTGATGTAGTCTTTTTGTTTATCCCATGCATTTCTCAAGTTTGCATTCTTCATTATAAGCTCAGCAACCGTAAGTGCTTGACTCGCGGCGATCTCTTTTATACCAACCGGAAGGTTAGTTCCAACTTTATATTTATTTAGTTTTGATTTAATATTATCAGGTAAGGATATTCTTTCTTTGCCAAGATCAGTATATTGACAGCAATTGTACAATATTCTATCGATTGTTATATTTGGTAATGTTTGAATGATTGAACCAATCCCATAAATGTGATCATTGTCTATATGAGTAATTATTAAAATGTTTATATGGTATTGTAAGTCAGTTTTAATAAAGTCTTTTACTTCATCAGTCAAACATCCACAATCAACCATAATAGAGTATCGTTTTCCCTTGTTATGTAGAACTAAAAATATACAATCTCCACAACCAACATTAAATGCCCTTATATATGCATTACCCATATCTAATAATACTTTAGTGGATTATTGTTGAATTTCCCAGTGACCGCCTTTCTTTGAGCCTACATATTGTACGAGGTCTGAAAGCGATGATAGTTCCCGGCCAACTGTTTTGACGGTAACTTCGAGTATTGCGGCTATCTCCGCTCTTGTTATCCGGGGATTTTCTTTTATAATCTCAATAATGTGCGATTGCCGTTCAGTAAGTTTTTTAGGGACATTTAAGAGGACATTTTTAGGGACATCCACTGTTTTTTCTCCCCTGAATGCAGGATGCACAGGTATATGGATTATGCAGAACAGGCGTTCGGGAGCCGTTTCTATGGTGGCAGACGGTGATCCGTTTACGGCAAGGGCGCGCTGTATCGTAGGGATGCCGGTAGAACGGCCCTCAGTAAGGTCAAGTTCCTTAAGGAACTCCCCGAGACGCTTGTTGCGGTAGCGTCTGCTTTTCAGGATGCGACCTTCCCTTATCGCCTCGTCAGGGATGGAGCGGTCGGGGCCGGGAAAATTAAGTATAGAGATTCCATCCTCCTCGATGGTGATTTCAACAGGCTCCCGTTCTTGCCAGCTCCTGTGATAAAGACTGTTTACCACGGCTTCCTCCAAAGCTTCCTCCGGGTAATTGAACGCCCTCAAAGCCTCGCTTTGTGTCGGGATTTTTCTTACCTGCTCTTTTATTACCAACGACTTGAAAATCCGCATGGTCTCTTTGACCATCCGAGGGACAGAGCCTGAAATCGGACCTATCTCTGTAAACCTGTCCGGCGTTTCAATGCGGCTCTTCTCAAAAACAACGATTTCGATACGGGAATATGGAAAGAACTTTTCCGGTTTCTCGCAGAACATCATGGCCGCGACATTGCGGAATATCCTGCGTTCTGTCGGTCCTGTCAACAGATCCATATGTTCAAGGACATCCATAAATGCCTCACCGGAGCCATCCGTTTCAAGCTTTTCATCAAGACGGCTGTCAACAGCGCGTAAATAGTCCCTGACAAGCCACGGGGAAATATCCGACAACTTGATGTCGGGATTACCGCGCTCATCAAACGGAGTGCGGTTGGCCATATCACGTAGCTCTTCCAAAACATCACCTTTGGCTTCAATAGTGGTTGAGCCGTTCCTGATATAATATCTGGCGACCTTTGTCTTTGCCGTGACATTTTCAGGGACCGCATATGGACGATGTTCACCGCCGGGAATCCATATGACCAGTATGTTCCGCCCGTCAATCTCCTCAACCGAGGGGCGCGGGAGATAAAATGGCTCAATAAGATTATTATATCCCTGCATTTCCCTCTGTATCCTGTCAAGCTGTTCCGGTTCCAGTCCTTTGACCGGCCGTTTGGCCATACCGTTTTCTTCCTCAACACCGACGAGGATATAACCGCCTCCGAGATTGTCGAAGTCGTTGGCGAAAGCACCGATGCTGCGGTATATCCTTTCCGGATTCCATCCGCTCTTGAACTCAATACGGCTGGATTCCACTTTGCGTTTTTTGAGGAGCTCCTCTATGTTGATTGGTAATGCCATGTGATTGACAGGTTTATATATACAAAATTACGAAATTTTTTTGAGATGGCAATCTCTCTCTGCCATTTAGTATACGGTATCAGATTATTTGTTCATCTCATTATAGTTTATGTCCGGTTTATTACGACCGAAATCACATAAAATGAACGAAAAACAAGAGAGTTGAACACATAAAATGAACGAATGGGATACATTTTAGCCCGAAAATCGTTTTATTTATTGCCATTCCAGTGATAATCTACGACCGTGGTGCGGAAATCTTCTGTCATGCTTTTGTGGGCCTGGGACAGTTTGACAAGTTCTATTGTGGCTTTGGCAAGAGGGGTGAGCATGATGGCGGCACGCCTGTCTCCGAACTTCCTTCGGATATCCTCCACCACCTGCGTGTAGTTCCTGCCTATGGCGGCGAACTGCGCATAGAAGTTGGTCAGCCGGATGTAGAAATCCGTATCCACCGGATCTATGTGGATTATCTTTGCCTTTCCCTCAAGAACCTGCTTTTTGATGAACCACGAGCGGTAGCGTATGCCCGATTTGAGGAACCTGTCATCGAACCGGGCATTCTCGGCATCGTTGAACCGTACCGAATATTGGTATATCGCCTTCTGTTTCTTTGGGGGACGACCGCGTTTCCTTTTGACTTTATCCATAAGCATGATATGTCAGAATGAAGCGGTATAGTTTTTCTTAAGCACCCTTTCGATGTCGGAGCGTCGGTAGAGTATCTTGCCGCCGAGACGTATGAACGGTATAGTACCGTTGTTGCGGTAGTCTTGAAGCGAGCGCCGGCTCACTTTCAGCATTGCCGCAAGCTCGCTGTCGGAATAATAACTCTCGCCGAATAGCGTCGGCCGGAACCGTCCACGCAGTTCATCTACCCGTGATGAGAGTGTTGCGAGGGCGGAGAAATAATCCATCACTCTCGGATCGCTGCCTGTTGACAGCAGCCTGATGTTGTCGCTTTCCATATATAATTCATTTTTATGTTACTGATTCATATCCATTTGCCCCGGCGTGCGGCAATCCCGCGCCTGATATCCACCACCGGCAGTATGCGCCGTACATCCTCCGGCTTGTAATAGACCTTGTTGCATATACGGCTGAACGGCATCGTGCCATTCTCTCGCATTGTCTGCAATGTCCGGGGGCTGATGTTGAGCAGCCGGCACACGTCGCCGCTGTCGAGCCACTGCATGTCACCCATGTCGGTATGTTCGCGGCACAGCCGCTCCACTTTCTCGGCAAGTTCGCCGAAACCGTCCAGCATCCTGTTGAACGTGGCGGCGTCAATTATCACAACTTCCATATTCTTCAAAATTTAATGTTACGCCACAAAGAAATATATAAAATGCTGATATGCAATGGATGTGCCGACACATGTCCCCAGGTGTCAGTCCGTGTCACCGCAAAGGGACTGTGGGGAGATCCGGAGATATGAAAGCCTATAAAGTGGATGCAAAGGAAAAGAGCGCGAAGGAAACGGACAAATGGATTTGGAAGCACACATGTTTTCTTTGACGCAAAGGTAGCCGCCGTGTGTCGCCGTGCAAGGCCGTGGCCCCTGCGGGGTCGGCTGCAGAAAAATCATCCTCGCTCCGCTGCGGTATTTTTCCTTGCCGAGCCTTGACACTGTGGCGACACTCCGGCAGCTGTGAGGCTCTCAAAGAAAAAAGTGTGCCTGCCGACGCAGACCGCAATGTCTCACATAAAAAACAAACGATTATGGCTACAAGAGATCTCAAGGAATTCAACGAATGGTTCAGCCGCATGTATGAAAGACTGAAAGAAAAAGTTTCGATACACGGTCGGCTCGACGAGGACCGCTTCCATGACGCGTATCTGGCGGTGAGGAAGCAGGTGATGTCTTCAAAGGACGGTATCATGGATCTCGAATCCTATTTCATCGGATGCTACCAGCGCATGGCGCAAGTAACGGAACGGGAGGATGCGAGGACCACATGTCCGGGTGAAGAGTATTTCATCACTCTCGCAGAGACCGACACGGCGGAGGGAAACAATGAACGGGAGGAACTGATGACCGGATGCGACCGTCTTGTCAGGGACATACAGCGTTTCCTGCGGAGGCATTTCTCATACGGGGACTACCGGATGTTCATGCTGCGTTTCTACGAGAGCGGAAGCTCGTTCCGCACGATAGCGAGACATACGGGAGAAAAGGTGTCAGTGCTGACACGGAAGGCGCAAGCCATGCTGGAATCATTGCGCAACCATCCGGCACTCGGTACAAGAGGTCGCAGGCTTGCGGCTGAATATGCCGCATAAACATTACCGAAAGTGCGGCGTTGAAAGACTCACAGGAATATTAACCGATAAAAGCATAATGAATTATGAAACTTACCGTATATGACAAGGGCAACTCGCATCCGGCGATGACCTACAAGGGAAAACGCGTTGTGACCGTCAACCGTGACGGTACGATCTATCTGAGCAAGGTGCTCACCCTCGAACTCGGACTCAAACCGGGCGACAGGGTATGCGTGGCCAACGACGAGGAAAAACCGAAGGACTGGTATATGTTCCGCACAGATGACGAACAGGGCTTCACGATATGGAACGATGCCCGTTGCGGACGGTTCTCAAACAGCTACATCGCCGGGATGATACTCGACGCCGCAAAGGTGGAGAGATGCGCTGGGTTCATGGTAGACAAAGAACCTGTGGAGAGCGGAGGCAGGAAATGCTACCGCATAATCCTCGCCAATCCCATACCGAAGGGACTGCGTGCCATTCGCGGCAAAGTGTTATGACAAGGGATTTGTGAAATGAGCCGACCGACAACAATCAGAAAAGGGACATAGGACAGGAACGGCATTCATACATGTCCTATGTCTCTTTTTGGAGTGTATGTATTATTGAGATATCGTATGTAGGAGCGATTGAGCGAATGTCCCGGTTGTCGGAAACGGCATCTATCGCACCCATCAGTTATCTGGATACTCCTATATTCTGGCCGATAATGGATGCTTCCAACCAATAATCTGTGCTTCCGACGCACCGTTCATCCTATATTATAACCGATGTCTGGCTGTTGCAACCACATCACCACATAGATTCCGTATTTTTAGTTATATTGCCGCAATATTGAATTTACTATGCTGAAACAATCGGAAGAACGCTGTATCCAAGACATTATAACTGGTGCAATTACTGTATCGTAACCATGATAAAGGGAAACACCGCGCGGTCCTAATTTTTCGACAGGAAAATTCGTGTTCAAGCGAACACAGCAAGTTGTGTTTTGGGACGCCCGAAATTAATTCAGGCACCCGAAAACAGCAAGTCCACGCCTGCCGGCGCGGACTTGCGATTTTCCCTCCAAAGTCGGTAAATAATATGATAGCGGAGCAAAAAAACTTTCTGATATTATTAAGTTTCCGGATCAAATCATGGTTATAATCGCATTAAATTCCTGAGGTGTATTGTAGTATTTATCAGGATAATTGACTAACTTTGCTATCGGCAACGGATTGTTGTAGGCATAATTCAACTGCTGATGGCTGACACGTTCAACTCATACAAGGATCTGGTCGACCTCCGTCCGCTCATCGGGCTTATCAGGACGGAGGGCAAGCCTGTGTTGTATGAGCGTGGGGAATATCTGCTGCGCGAGGGGGATATGGAGAAATACATATCAGTGGTGATTTCGGGATATTGCAGGTATGTTACCCACCGCAGCGACGGTTCCGAGGGCGTGGTCGGATTCTCGCTTCCCGGTGATATCGCCTCAGGCTTTTCTGACAGAATGTACCGTAATTCGTCCCGTCTGGCCATCATCGCATCATGCCGGATGGAAGTGTTGCAGTTGCCGTTCGGCTATGCATTCTCAAAAATATCCGAGCAGGACAGACATTTCACTTTGAAAATGGAGAAAGCATTTTCAAGGACATTGTTTGAACGCCATCTGAATCTCTACAAACTGACTCCGGCGGAACGTTACCGGAAATTTGCCGCGTCATATCCTGAAATCGTCGGACAGATACTAGTCAAGGAACTCGCATCGTTCCTACAGATCACACCCCAGCATCTCCGTCGCATTAGAAAATAGTGCTTTCCGACGCATTTATCAGCAATATTTTTGTAGAAAGGAACATATGTTCGCTTTAATGTCGTAAATTTTAGCGAACTTTGCATAAGGCCATTAATGTACAGCCGACAGTAAACCATCAATCATTCAAGGACAATGACATAAACAGAAGGCAATGGAACCTCCGAGAGCAAAAGTGATAGGCGTGGCGCGTCACCGTCTGGCAACCGACGGCGACGGAGTGACGACGCTTGTGGCTTTTCACGGATGCCCGCTCCATTGCCGTTATTGCCTCAATCCCCAGTCGCTCGGTGATGGCGGCAGGTTCAAGGAATATACACCCGAATCACTATACCGTGAAGTCAGCATCGACGAGCTTTATTTCATTGCCACAAATGGCGGCGTGACTTTCGGCGGCGGAGAACCTTGTCTGCGCCCGCAGTTTATCCGCGAGTTTAGCGAATTGTGCGGTCCGGAGTGGCGCATCAACCTGGAAACGTCGCTCAATGTGCCGACCGCCAACATCGAGGCGTTGCTCCCGATAGTCAACACCCTGATTATCGACATCAAGGACACGAACCCCGACATTTACCGCAACTACACGGGGCAAAGCAACGCTCTTGTACTCAAAAATCTCCGCCTGATAGCGGAAGCCGGACGGCAAAGCGACTGCATAGTCCGCATACCGCTGATACCCGGCTACAACACCGACACCGACCGCGACGCAAGCCGCAAGGCACTCGAAGCCCTCGGCTTCACCAGATTCGATTTATTCACCTACCAAATCCGCAAACACTGACACTATGGCACGAGGAAAGCAGACCTGCAAGATATTGAAAGAGATACGTCGGCAGATAGCCGAGGCAAACGGCATCGAGTTCGCAACATCGGAGTGTCGCTACAAGGGCGACTGCCTCGGCACATGCCCCAAGTGCGAAGCCGAGGTGCGCTACCTTGAGCAGCAGCTCCGCGCCCGCTCCCTCGCCGGAAAAGCCGTAGCCCTTGCCGGTATTTCGGCGGGTATGATTCTCATGTCGGGGTGCAGCGGCACATCGTCAAATCAATCGAGCTATACATTGCAGGGCGAGCCTGTTGAATTATCCGATAGCATGGATTGGGCTGAAGGTGAGATAGTGGCAGATTGGGACGAATCTGAAGTTGATGAAAAACCTCAATTTCCCGGTGGCGACGATGCTATGCGACGTTTCTTTGATGAGTGTTATCGTAAAGAAAAAGATGCTATAATCGGTAGTGTTACTGTAGGATACGTAGTTGGCACAAGTGGTAAAATCAGATACACAGAAATAATCGAAGGAGACTCACTGCTTGGAGAGCAGATTATTAGAATCATAAAACAGTTTCCTGATTACGTTCCGGGGAAGAAAAACGGGAAACCAGTCGATGTGTATATGACATTTCCGTTTTCAATGTCAATTAAAATCGGAGTAGATACAATTAAATGACCATGACACGAGGAAAGCATACCTGCAAGATACTTAAAGAGATACGTCGGCAGATAGCCGAGGCCAACGGCATCGAGTTTGTCACTTCGGAATGTCGCTACAAGGGCGACTGCCTCGGCACATGCCCCAAGTGCGAGGCCGAGGTGCGCTACCTTGAGCAGCAGCTCCGCGCCCGCTCCCTCGCCGGAAAAGCCGTGGTCCTCGCCGGTATCTCTGCGGCATCCCTCGCCATGCTAATGCCTATCAGCACGGAGGCACAAACGCAGCAAGAGCGTCAGACCTTTATGAAAGGGAGCATACCGGCAATGACTGATACAATCACAGTCAAAGGCATAGTGCTGAGTGGCGACACATTGCCTGACGGCGGTATATCAAAAGAGCCGTTAATCGGAGCAACGATATCTAACAAGCGTACAGCGTTAGGAGCCATAACCAATTTGGACGGTCATTTCGGATTGCCCGCCTGTGTCGGAGATACATTGAAGGTTGAATATGTCGGTTATGAACCGCAAACGATTGTCGTGACCGAGGATATGAGAAACGTGGAAATAACTCTGGCGCCGTCACAGGCTTTGTTGGGAGAAATGTTTTTAGCTGGGATAATGCCTTATGCAACGCTGCGAGAAAAACACTATCTTGATTTTAACATCATTGATGAAAAAGGTAACCCGATTAATCCTGAATACTTAGATATAAGCATTGTAAAAATTGATGAAGATTGTGAGGAATACTCGGATTATTTGTATCATGAATTCATAGATGAGCAACACCCTTGTCGCATTTACTGGGATGCCAGCTCTGATTTGCAAGACGAAGACGGCAAGCCGTTAAAAGAAGCCATACTCCGTATCGAGGCCGAGGGCTACGACGCCCCAGTAACAATCAAGGTCAAATATCCCAAGCGCAACGCCAAGAGAACCATCAAGTTCAGACACAAAAAGAAATAGCCTATGGATAAGATTGGCAAATTCATAGCGTCGTCGGTGGTCATGTTTTTATTCATGTTCAGCCTGATATTCTGTTTCGACTCCCCCGACACACTGACCAATATCATGTTGGTCGGTGCAAACGTGCTGTTTTGGGGCGGACTTCTCTGGCTCATCAATCGGAAAGGAGGCAAGCAATGAAATCACATGATTGCTATACCGCAAAAGAGGCGTTTACGTTTCCTCTTATATGCCTTGTCTGTTTGGCTTTCAACATCTATTGGGGTTGCTCTGACGTTTGGCCTGTCGGAGCAATCGTTGGTACAGCGTTTTTCGGCATATTCACATCGGTATATGTCTACAAATATTCCCGATTCGGTCGGGACTTCTTTCGGATTGACGCCAATGGAATTACATATAAAGAATGGAGCAAAACCACTACGCTTAAATGGTCTGAAATAGCAAAATGCACCGTATGCTATAGACTTTCCTCTGGGGGTGGAATCCTCTTTCACAGAGTGCTGGACATAACATTGTTATCCGGAGCTAAACGCCCAAAGAGTATTTCGGTCAGACTATCCGGTAAATATTGCCGCAACAAAAGTGTTATCACTGCCATTGAACAGTTCGGCGGCTCAGAAGTTTATGACAGCCAAACTTCGCAGAGCAATAACAAATATGTGGCAAGAATACTCTTTGCGGTTATTATTGGCATTATTATCATTTTTGCATATTCAATCATCCAAGCTAATCATTCAAAGGGCATAATCCCCAACAAAGAAACATCATTATTAAAAATGGCATTAAATACAGAAAATAACCAACCAGAAGATTTCTCACAATTCATTGAGAAATTTCATTCAGATACAATCTTTCAAGAACAGAGATTAGCAAAGTCATTGGTACTGTTCGATTCAAAAATCAATGTTCAGTTTCCTCACGGTGGCGACAAATACGATGCCTATTATTCTTGGGAGGATAAAGATGTCATTACTATGCTTCATCGTATAGACATAGACAGACTCAAGCCAAGGTGTCATACAAAAATTATGCACATATCCGATACTGTTGTCTGTGAGAACATATCGGATCCTGATAATAATCGCTTATATTTTCTTGAGTTTTCCAAACAGGAGAATAAATGGCTTTTAACCCAATTACTTGTGAATTGAAGATTATACCGTTAAAACATTGATTGTAGATTTTGAATGAAAAAGTTTTTATACCTCACTGCCGTTGTCGGTAATTTTCTATTGCTGGTTTACGCTGCTGTCCTTATTGTCGGGATATGTGGCGGTTGGCTTGACCGTGAGTTGTGGCTGCACTCCGATGAGGCTAAAGTAGCACAGCTACTGCTTATGGCCTCGGCAATGGGACTGTTGTTTGCCAATATCCGTATTAGCCGTGTACGATACGGTGGCAGGTATCTGTCATTGATACTCTGCGGAAACTTCTTTGTCAATCCCTTCCTGAGTTTATATTTCCTGAGCGGCAAGGCAGACGGCAAACAGGAATCGGAGACATTTCCAAAGCGCAAGGTCTATCTATTCCTTCGCAATGTGCAACTGTTTTGGCTGCTATATACATTGGCGGCGGTATTCTATACGCCACTGATTGACTCCAAAATAGGCGGTATATTTTATATCGCTTTGATTATCGTAGTCTCAGTGTTCATACAACGCAATATAGCGATAGCCATAAAACAAGACACGCCCGGATACATATTGCTAAACGTATGGTTCTGCTTCTTCTACGCCCCGATTTATTCACGTCGCGTCCTTAAAAACAACTGGTTATGAAAAGCAAAGAGGAAATTCAAAGCGTGATTAACCGCTGCAAACGAAGTGGTGATTTTAAGAGGCTTCGTATCTATCTTCGTAAGTTATTGACGGACATGCAGAATGAATATTACCTGTTAGCCGAGCTGTCATCTGCCTGCTATCAATTAGGAAAGTATGATGAAGCACTCACCCATGCACATAAAGCGTATGACATCGCTCCTACAGACTATTGGGTAAGATATATCTATGGCTGTGCATTAACTGCAAACGACAAATTGGAAGAAGCGGCTGAATTGTTTGATTCCATCATAGCCTGCGATGTTATGTTTCTTGCAAATTATGAACATGGCGAGGGGAAAAGATGGGCTGACTCTTTATTGAATGACAGCCTATATATGAGGGCTGTTGTTTTTCAGCAAGAAGGCTGTAGTATTGAGGCTCGCGATATGTTCCTACGCCACAAGAGTCTTAGGAGGCGAGGGTTATACAGTGATTTCTCTATTCGTCAGGTTGATAATCATATTAGGACTTTGGATGTTAACATAAGCGATGGTAAGATGGATTATTCCATTTCTAAATATTGCCCTGAATTCTATACCAAAGGCGATTATATTAAAAATGAATGGACATCAGTTTCAGAGATTGGGAAGTCGTTTGATGACGATGTTTTGACTTCCACCGAATATCTAAGAATTGAACAGTGCTATATAAATACAGCAATAGAATTGGCTCTAAAATCGGGGTGCTCTTATCTGATTATTGATTATCTCGAAGGTGAGCCACATGACATTATACTTGAAATTAAAAAGAATCCTATTAACCGAAACTTAATTGATGCTGCCAAGAATATCCGGCTTGGATTGAGAGTACATATATCCCACTGTGCAGATTATCTCCGGCTTTGTCTGCGTGAATGTTGCTATGTCAGATTTTCCAATCATGCACATAATTTCTATGTCGATTTCGGGTATGACTTCTATATGAACGTTCATACTGAACTGCCCAAGCTGCAAGTTGAAAACATTGTCAAGACAAATAATTTATTTATCCGACCATGAAACTAACCGATAAACGATTTTGGATTTATGAGATTGCCACTGCGTTATGTCTGTCGGCTTTCTCTCTCACGTTCTATTCCGATAGTATATTCTGCATTTTATTGATATTGCTGTCAAACGCGCTGGCTGTGGCTATGGGGTTGCTTTGGCCAAAGAATATTGGCGTTTTATACACATGGCTTTTGGTTTGGGGAGCGGCTATTGGAGCCTATCTTGTCGATGTCACCTTGATGGTTGAATTCAATATGACAATACAAGAGCCATATCCGTTGATTGTAATCCAAATCTATCTCTTGCCAAGTTTCATTCTTGTAAGCGGGATATTGTGTTTTGCAGGATGGATTATCATGAGCAAGACATACAAGCGAACTGCGTTCAAGGCCATCTCTACAGCATTACTGTCGATAATAGGCGCAACCGGAGCTGCCGCCAATATCAATATCGGAAAGAATGTAGTACCGTTTGTCATTTTCATCGGGTTAGCTATAGTTGGATGTGTGCTTTTCCATAAATCACTAAAAGACATCCAAGGCAAAAGATCGGTGGATCTCTGGAAATTTCGTAAGGCAAAATATGAAGCATGGCGAGATGGCAAGACGAATCAAGTTCCGCTTTCCGGTAATGATTATCTCTATGGACTAAGGCAGATTTTCCCTTTTATGATGGTGGGGCTGTTCATTCTTTCATGCGCCTTACTCGGATTGTTTTCATCGGATCGATCAAATGAGTGGAATGTGAAGGGGCTTGTGGGGAATGTGTCGGACCTATACATTTTCGATGATGGCAAAGGCATTGCTATAAGCTCATTGCGTTACATAGATCATCCCGATACGGCGACAGTTTATCTCACTGAGAACGGTGGACGCAAATGGGATCTGTTTATCGAATTGCCCGGCTATGGCAAAGCCTTCAATACAGTCAGGATTAATGATGATGTATATTGCGCTATTCAACATCATTCAGCCTACGAGATAGAAATGATAACCCATGAAGGCTCCAACTGGTGGTCTGATTATAAGTTTGCAAAGCTACCCATCCTTTTTGCACATAATGACAGCCTTTATTACGCTGCAAACGGAATATTTTATAGGACGGACAGGTACCTCAAGGAAGCTGACTCGATTGGATACTATTCGTTACAACCTGCGAACAAGGGACTTGCCGTAGTACAAAACCACATCTTCGGTTTCACGTTTTACCAATCTCCCGGCGGTTATCGTCTATATGATTTTACAGCAGATTCATATATTGCTGATTTCAGTTGCAAGGGGGATGTCAGTCTTATCAAATCGTCGGACAATACCTGTGTCATACTAACCCAAACCGGAGGAGAAGTAGAATCGTACTTACTTGACTGCCCGACTGGAACCATGACGAAAACCGGACAATTTGATTTCGGCATGATGGAGCCACTGCGGAGCGAAGGCAGCGTCATATATAGTATTGTGACGAAACGCCCGAACACTGACAGTTATATCCTTTATAGTCTTGACGCCGGAAAAACATGGAATACGCAGTGTATAAACGAATCCAATATCCGGGCATACTGTATTCACAACGGCTATCTGTATTTCTACAATCAATTCATACATACAATATGCAGGCAAAAACTTGAAATCAAGAATCTATGAAAAAGCGGCAGAAGATATTGTTGGTAGCTTTTCATGCCGTGATGCTGGTGCTGTTCCTCTTTATGGTGTTGAACGGCTTGCAGTTGCGTTGGCGGTTAGGCTATGTACTGTTTTGGCTTACCGCCACTTCGGGTTGTGCGGTATATTTCATTCGCGGTAAAAAAGCGGTATATAATACTATTTCTCGGATATATGCTATTGGTTGGGTGCTTCTCTCGATTGCGGGCTTGATCTTTACATTCCTGACGTTTGATGCCGTGTATTGCGAAACGGACAAATATATCATGAAGGAGTCGTCAGAGATAATAGGCTTCGACAGTGCCATTCTTTATGAGAAGAAGGGTCTGCTTGAAGTAGAGAAACAGCGATATAAGTTTGTTCATCCAAAATCCTTCACTCCGTTGGACTCCATCGGGGCGATTGTGATTTACGGAAATTTCGACAATGGCGAAACAACAGAGGATGGCGTGGCAATACTCCCCCTTGACGATTCGTTTGATAAAGAGAAAGCCAAAGAATACGCACTAAACCACAACATTGAGTATGGAGAATAACGGGATAAGCAAGCCTATAAATAAACGACAACGATTCATCCGATTCATGCGATATTTTTCTGTGGCAGTTGTCACAGTTTGGTTGCTTGTGTTCTTGATTGCATCTGCTGATAAGGATGAATTTCGGGCGGTCGGCGTCATTGTGTTCTTGTTTTTAGTATTCCTCGTTATAATTCCTCTTATCGGATTTTGGATTTATTCTTTTGTCAAGGCCGTAAGGCAACACTCAAAAGCCGACAGGATTCTTTTATGGTTCCATATCGCCGATCTGTTAATCCTTGGGGGTATAGTTTATCTACTTAATAGACCACCTATGAGATGCGATGCGTTTATTATGGCTGAATGTTACAACGGAGAACCTGTTTTCTGGATGCGGAATACAGTAGATCGTTATCGTAATATGCTGCCTGACAGCACACGATTGGTTATCGAATTTGATAACGACGAAATGCCACAATCCGATATTCTGAGCGAATTTGAAATGAAGCAACTAAAAGAACGTTTGGACTACTTGAGCTGCATAGGTATAGATGTCGACAATTACCCAAATTCGGAGTATTCAACTATCCGATTCCGACGCATCGGAATGGGTATGTATTCATTTCGTTTATACCACCATCCGCTAACCCGTCAACAACAGGATAGCATAAATGCCAATGAATGCCTGATTGTCTACAACGATTCCACCGTCTTTGAGTTTTGGGGCGGCGTGTTCGGTGCCCAGATCTTTGTCGGCAAAGATGAATTTCTAAAAAGCAGAAATAAAAACCAATCAAACAGCAAACAATGATATTACTCGGGATTATAATACAATTGATTATCTTTACTTTGCTGGCAGTGGTAATTGCGCTGCCATTGGCAGGTATAATATGTTGGCGAAGCAGGAAGCATCGGAAACGTAATACCATATTGGCGTTGTTATCGCCATTCGTGTTTATATATTCGTTCTATTTCACTTGTCTAATCGGAGGTTTCGCCTGTGCATCAATCTTTGACACCGGTTGCGGAATGGATGGTTATTATAAGGCCGAGCTTCCGAACGGCTACCAGATAGAATCGGTTGCGGATGACTTCGACCGCGAATACTTTACAGGAGATATTCGTAAAGACGGAAAGCGCGTCGTTGAATGGGTAACTAAGATCAAAGTTTCAGGCGATTCCATTTATGGAGAGAGATATTTCGTCAACGAAGCTCCTGGAAGTGAATATTATTTTACCATAGATACTAAAACCGACAACATAAAGCAATATGAATCAATCAGAGTTGCAGAGGAAACAAATCCGGTCATAGTAACAGGGTTAACGCATTTGGAGGCATTCTATTACAAAAACTGGCCGTGGGTAATTCCTTTGACAATCCTCGCCGTTGTCGTATCGTCTGGGTTAGTATTTCTTTTATGGTTTATTGTCAGCAAAATATCTGCACGATGGAGAAAATAACTGCGAGCATTAGATGGTTATTGATCGGATTGCTTCTTATAGAGGCCATGATTATGTTTTGGGTTGTTCCAAAGGCCAATGCCGATGAAATTGAAATGTCAATATCGCTTACGATTAGTCTATCATTAGCCCTGATGATAAGTTTGGCCGTCTTGATAAAATGGAATCAAGATAATCGCAAGGCTGTTATTCCCATCTTTGTTATATGCGTTACGACATATCTTCAGATACTATATTGTTCTGTATTCTATAAATGGGGAGCCTCCGTTTGTATGGCTTTGCCAATATTCCAACAGATATTGGGATATGCGATATTTCGATATTCCAACGACATAATTTCTTTATTTATTGGCTGCTCGAACCTGATGTTTTCGGCTATATGGGCTAATCAATATCAAGGTTTCCTATGGTTTCAAAATAAGTCCAGCGATTTAGAAACGATGGCAGTCGCGAGTCTTTGCGCCTTTGGCGGTGCTGTGATTGTATTCACGATATCAGCTATTATGATAATGAAGTTCAACCCGAAAACTCCACAACAACAATGAAACTGACAGGTAAAAATCATACTACTATATTTTGTAATTTGCTGATAACAATCGAGATACAGCAGGCATGAGATTCCTACACCTAATTATATTTATGTTGGTAATGTCAAGTTGTTCAAGAGAAAAACCTGACAGTGTTTTCATGAACGGCCTTCCAGAATCGGGATTCACTATTGATTACACCTGTTTCTTGAATCAAGACAGTGCAATAATTATCGGCAGGCATAAAGAATACAATGATTCATTCCCTACTCAATACAGCAATTCAGTTGAGATATATGTATCAAATAATAAAGGGAGTAGATGGTCTCTGAAATCAAAATTTCCTTTTAATGACTTGATACATTCGGGAAATACCATTAAGAGTGATGTCGGATTGTTTACTTCTCTATTCTCACAAAATAGAGATGCCTACTTACTGAATACAAAGTATAATCCGAAATATTCAGCAAAGTTGGTTTATACCGGTAAGATGATGTGTTCCCCCATCGCAGTAAAGAATAATTTACTTTATTCAACAATTCGGCAGAGAAATAGGGCTATTCTTATAGTAATGAATTCCACTTTTCAAGTTACAGATAGTCTTTCGTGTCCGCATCTATCACAAGGCGTTTTTTTGAAAGATGAATTGTTCGCGATCAGAAGGCACACCATAAACAACAATATGTTTGTCCATGATAAACAAGGTCATTGGAATTCATATACTTGTCCGGTAAATCCATCATTCATAGCAGAAATCAAAGATGGGATATGTATTTCCGGGAATAATCAATCTAATGATATGGAACTATATTCCTATGATCAATCCGCCCATAATCTACAACTTCTGTATTCGTCTAACGAATATACGTTTGTTAAAGACCTTGTAACCGACAGGTTGAATACTATTGTTTTGATTTTAGGGTATAAAACGGGGATATTTATGCATTACATGCTAATTGTTAGCAATAATTCAGGGAAAGATTGGAAAACTTTTGATATTCCTAATAGTGCATTATATGCAGCATGTTCCATTTATGGGAATAGTATCTATTTGTTTCTCACGAACAATCGCTTGATACAATATAGTATTGAAATTTCCAAAGAATGATGATAATGATCGTTTATTCCGAATGAAATCAAACAGTAAGACATATAGGTTTTTCTTTGGGCGGCGGGGTGATATCTGGTTGCCTACCGTTGTCATGATGCTGATTCTTGTGCCAATCCTTATTGTCGCACTGTATTTCAATGGCAGGAAACATAATGCCATAGCATCCAATCCTGTTTTCACAAAAACGGTCGTATCAAAGGTTTATAGTATCGGCCACACACCCCGAATTGATTATTATTTCAATGCGGAGAGTGTGCAATACCGAGGAAGCTATGCCGTCAATGGTCTTGCCGTAGGTGACAGCATAGGCGTGGTGTATCAGAAAGACAATCCCGAAAACAATATGACGGTGTTTGAATATTATGATGGCCCTTCGTATAGTTTGGTCGCTATATTCGTCCTCGCTGCGATTGTCTTGGCAATATGTCGGTGGCGAAAAATCAATCGAAAATACAACGACAGATGCCCGGAGTTGGATTGCTCAGGAAAGTGTATGATATATCGCACCGACAAGGAGTATATATTTGTAACAATATATTATGTCAACATGAGTTATCCGATTAAATTTCTTCCCATTGACTGCGATAATGGGACGTTTGAGAATACTCTCATGGAAATATTCCATGCAAGTCTGCATGGCAAATATGTGGAGATGAAAAACGCAGAACTGATCAAAGCCATGAAGCAACGCTCATGGCGACAGCTTTACCAACACTCCACATGCGTGTTGCTGAAACACGACAGCCACACTTTGGAGATTTTGCCCACCCGGAAAGCTACTGATGGCAAAGGTCTTGACTGGGATTATGACCGCGCTATTTCCTTCGAACTTGATACGGCATCATGGAAAAACATAATAACATCAACCCGAAAACTCCTCAACAATAATGAAGCTGACCGATAAACGATTCTGGAAATTTGAGGCATTTACCTTTTTATATGCCATCGGACTAATACTGCTTGTTGGGTTTCTATTCGATAAGCCTATCCCGTTTGAAAGAACTGTATATTTTTCATCGTTATTTCTTTTATCCGGGCTGGTTGCTTGGCTGGTTGCTAATGGTAAACATTGGTTTGTATTCGGTATTGTTTATGAAATCATATTTATGATTTTATGGGCCTTGATGTTAGCCGTTGCGCATTATATAGAATATGATAGTCTTAATCATGCCATAGAAGACGGAATAATTGATGCTTGTGTATTTGTATATTTACTCGTGGTACCGGCAATCGTCATGTTTATTCCGTCACTTGTATTGGCTTTCTTTGGCTATCATCTAATCAATAAGAAAAGCAGGGATAATGAATTTGATAAAAATGTAATATCATGAAACTGACCGATAAAGAAATATCTGCACTACTTGACAAATCTGCGGAAGTGCGTTACCGATATTCCATCAAGCGAATTGCCGACGCAGACTGCTTGTGGACTATTATCTCAAGTGATGGCAGTTATTGTCTGATTGTCGGTAACGGATGCCAAATGCTTCCGATATGGCCTTTCAAGGAATATGTGGAGATATATCTGTGTGGGAAAACAGTCGGATTCGATGTCGTTTCAATAGATCTGAATAAATTTGAAAATGAAGTGATTAACATTATTTGCGATAACAACTTCCCAATCTCTGTTTTCCCTGTATCGGATGAAGACACTGGAAAGATTGTAGATCTTGATACTTTTGTAAAGGATTTATCCGTTGATCTTGAAAACTACCGATAATGGATTGCGACAACGAAAAATATAAGAACCTTTGGCATATATTTGTCAATATCGAAGCTATTGAAGGCTATAATTTCAATGATCTTATTGATACATCCGATTGCGATACTACTGTTAGCAAATATATCGGAGCATGGACCAACATTTTGGTCAAGGCCGATACAATCAATGAAGCCATTGAAATAATCCCGTTAGGGTTGAAAGAAAAGAACTTCAAGGTCATATTTATTGAACGTGCTGTAAATCTTCAATCAATGGCTGATGAAAACGACGTTGATGAAGAAGAGTTGGAAGAAGCCGACTGGTTACTCTCGACATCATACAGATTCAAAATTGTTGACCGTTTATATCCTTATATCGCAGATGAAGAATGAGATATTGAAATAAGTCGCTGCTTGAGCTTGGGGAATGGACTTGGCTCCGGCAGCCGTCTGACGATGATTTGCAGTCAGACCGCCTTACTATGGAGTTAGACTGTCTAAGCAAGAAGAAAGTTTGCGATTATAGGAATTCGGATATATACCTTGCTGTAAGCCAAGAAAAGGGTCTGCGATTTACTCTGCCATTGGCAATCAGACTTATTGAAGATGATATACTGATTGAATGTGAGTTTTATGAAGGAGATTTGTTAAAGGCAGTTTTACAGGTATCACCGGAATATTATCAAAACAACGCAACTGACTTTATTAAAGTCGCGAGTATTGTGTCACTGAAGGACAACCGGCGTATCATGTCTGAATATGACGGCAACCGCGAATTAAGACGTTTGTTTGAAAATTGGTCTGATTATCAGCAATCATATTGGCTGCGTATAATCACAAAGGATTACACTCAACCGATAGCTGGCGTGAAGAAATTTATATATCACGCTGTTTCGGATGATATGTCTGCGGATGTGAAATTTGGATATTACACTGAATATTGGAAATGGCCGGAGCAAGGGACACTTTTAACCATGCTTACAACTATAATACCGTTTGATATACTTCGTAGTCGTATAGCACACGAATGGGTTGCCGCAGATAGAATCGGAAACTCATTTGTTGCCAATTCCAGAATAGTGAAAATCAACTATAATCAAATAGACTGGATTAGTATAGACTTGGCGGATTAACTGATAGGATATGGAAGAAACTATATTTCGAGAGAAAAAACGCGAGCTTATCACGTATTGGGCGCTGACGGGTGTCTTTATTGTGGCGTCGGGTGTCCTGTCGGATTGGACGTTGAGACATCCTGCTTCGTTACTGCTTATTGTGGTTGCCGTTTTAGCACTCGGTGCCTCATTTCAAACATGGGCATATATTAAACATCCGTACAAAATCGTAATCAATGAATCGGGAATTCATGTCTATTACCGAAGTTTTACCCTAAGTTCCAACTATTCGTTTTGGGAGGATTCATACAAGGTGTATCATTGGGAAAATATCAAGAATGTATATCTTGACTGGGATGACAGTATCTGCAGAAATAGGCTATATGAGACCTTTATAATAGTAAAGAATGAACAGGGAAACTTAAGCACGGTTTGGATATCCGGCATTTCATATAATCGGAATCGGCTGGCTGAATCAATCAACAATTTCAGCGGTGGCAAATGCTCTTTTGATTATGAAACCACAGCAATAAATAGTAAAAAACGCATTGGCCTCTGTTTTTGGACTACGATTCTTCCTCTTATAATCGGAATAGTCCTTTGCGTGATAATAATCAAATGTACAAAAGGATGATTTATGAAACCTACCGATAAACGATTTTGGATAGCATGGACGGCTTTGGCAATGCTGGTGACAGTTGTCATGGTTCGTCACAGCTGGAATGAGGATACGATGATTCTCGGCATAGCCTATGTGATGTCGCTGCTATCGACATGGCTTTGCCATCGAATCAGACCAAAGGCAGCTTTTGGCAATCTTCTGATTATGCTCCTATACAATGCCATACTTTGGCATAATTTTAGTTTCAATATTGATGGTGGGACTGGGTTTACATGGTGGGCCTATCTCCTTGATCTTAATATCATTCACTCAATCGGATTATTGATATATACCTCATGTATTTACATAAAGAAACAATGATACCTAAGAAAATCATCATTCTGACGATTATAGTGATATTTGGAATAATGGGTGCGACTGTCTGCTATCGTCATGGCATAAGCTGTCAACAAATATGCTGCATTAAAAATCCGGATAGTAAAGACAAAGCCAATACTTTGTTCTATCCTTATGGATTCGCCCTGTTGCATGACAGCATTTCTCTGCAATCATACCGTGGCATAAACGAGAGCACCTTACGTATTGCAGACAATGTGGGTCAATGGGATTTTGAAAAATATTCCTATCTGATAACTTACGGCAATAATGTGGAACAGCTATCATACAGTTGGCTGGACACATTCATGTATGATGAGTCTCCCAGCTATGCCAAATGTTGGAAAGAAGGCAAACAATTACTGATTGTAGATTATGCAGGGTTCAATTACCGTCAACATTCACCTTTCAATGATAACGAAATAAAAGGTAATGACAGCATATATGTCTATCGGCTACCACATTCACCATTCTTACGTGGCTTGCAAGACTAATAACCACAAAAATATTCAAGACTTATGTAGCGGAGACTCTTCAATGGTAAATCGGAATCATGCAATGGCAATAAGACCGAAGCAGCGAGAATGCTCTACATCAATCCTCCGACATTATATCGCAAGATGAAAAAATACAGTATATGTAAAACCCATTAAATGATTGTCGCGAAAATAATTCTATGTAATTCCCTAAATTATATACACGAAAATCCAAATAAAAAACTTATTTTTGCATTGAAGAAAAGCGTTTTTTGAATTGATGCAAAATCAGGTCGAACAAAGCACCTCGCTCGTTTCTAAATCGTTACCTATTAAACCGTAAATCCAGGCAACTCATTGATAGCAAACCGATAAGAATTTGAATAATGACTTGCAACGTGCGAGGTGAGATGACGATTGATTTTTGCCAAATCCGCCACCTCTTTGAGATAGG
>ERZ777305.1292-NODE-1292-length-31292-cov-3.235618_pt1 | contig 31292 bp, 29 predicted proteins | sample MGYA00374965_ERZ777305 | MGnify/ENA primary metagenome ERZ777305 (study PRJEB29328, sample SAMD00013331) | mouse gut metagenome | study: EMG produced TPA metagenomics assembly of the Metagenome analysis of fecal microbiota from mouse which was promoted... | reverse complement strand
AACCACAATGGAAGACGTAGATAAAGTAGTGAAATCGGGAGCAGAAATTGTCTGCATTGATGCGACGGCTTATCCGAGATACGACGGGCATACATTTGAGGAGCAGTATCATATGGTCCGCGAGAAGTATCCTAACATTGAAATCATGGCGGACGTCTCTACCGTGGAGGAGGGCGTGTCTGCGGATCGTCTTGGAGTTGACTATGTTGCAAGTACTCTGTGGGGCTATACACCTGATACGGATACCCATGAGGATGTGATCCAGGAATTCAGAGAGCCAAACCTGGATATTATCAGAGAGCTCTCGGCGGTATGCAAGGCTCCTGTTGTTGCTGAGGGAAGATTCCATAATGCGGAATATGCAATTAAAGCCATGCAGGCAGGAGCTTATGCGGTAACGATTGGATGGGGAATTACAAGACCTCAGATTATCACTAAGTATATTGTAGATCAAATGAAAAAAGAGGTTGAGGGATTATGAAGCATGCAGCGGCCATTGATGTAGGGGGGACCAAGATACTGGGAGCGCTGGTAGACGAGGAGGGAAATGTAAAAAAGGAAATAAGAATTCCTTCGGACTTCGAGCTTGGCGGCCTGCATATCATGGAGAAGATATTTGAACTGGTTGACGAGCTTGCAAAGCTTGAAAAAATTGATGCGGTGGGCATCGGCATCGGAGGCAGAATTGATGTAGAAAAGGGAATTATTAATTGGGGCGTGAAGCCGGTTCCCCATTGGTTTGGGCTGAAAGTGAAGGAAATGACAGAAAACCGGTATCATGTTCCATGCGCAGTTGATAACGATGTAAAGGTGGCCGGGTACGGGGAGCAGTGGATGGGAGCTGCAAAAGGGCTGGACTCTTATGTTTGCATTACACTGGGAACCGGCGTTGGCGGGGCGGTATGTATCGACGGTAAAATGCTTCACGGAAAGCATTGGAGCGGCGGCGAAATAGGGCATTACATTTTATATCCCAATGGCAGGCCCTGTACCTGCGGCTTTCAGGGATGCGTGGAGCAGTATTTATCAGGGACGGCTCTGGTAAAAATTTATAATGACAGGGCTCCCGAAAAGGTAAAGACCGGGTATGAATTTTTTGAGCGTGTAAGGGAAAAGGAAGCGTTTGCTCTGGAAGTCTTAGATCAATTTGTGGAGAATTTGAGTGTCTTTTTGAATTCTCTGTGCAATACTTATGATCCTGAGAGGTTTATTATTGGGGGCGGATTGATTGATACAAAAGAATTTTGGTGGGATAAGCTTCTGAAAATCATGAGCAGTTCTCCCATCAACCAGGTCTATTCCCCGGAAATCGTTCCGGCGCTGCTGGGGAATAAAGCCGGATATTACGGTTCCGCATATATTGCGTTCCGGATGCTGAACAAAGAAGCGTAATCTTATAAAGGTGGGAAGCCTCCGGACCGGATGCTTCCCATTGTAAAAAGTTCTTTTTTTTATTGACAACGGGGATGTTTTTGTGGTATAAATAATAAGTACGTTTCAGATAGGGGATTGGTCAAATGGCATGACAGGGGTCTCCAAAACCCTTAGTGGGAGTTCGATTCTCTCATCCCCTGTAAGAGCGGGAATACCGGGATTTCGGTATTCCCGTTTTTTCATATCTTTAGGAAAGTTCTCCAGGCAGGATTCTGATTCATCTGTTGGAAAAGCTGAGTCCGGAAAAGGATGCCAGCTATTTTAATTTAATTAGTACTTGACATTGCATAGTAGTTGGTGTAATCTAATACCAGAGGAGGAGAAGGCATGAATCCACAGTTTAAAAAAGGGGTGCTGGAGCTGATCGTGCTGGAATCCGTGCGGAGAAAGGACATGTACGGATATGAGCTTGTGGAGGAGGTCTCCCGGGTGATTGACGTAAATGAGGGGACTATCTATCCGCTGCTGAAACGGCTGACCAACGAGCATTATTTTGAAACGTATCTGCGGGAATCTTCGGAAGGCCCGCCGAGGAAATATTACCACCTGACAGCAGCCGGGATTTTGTACCGGGATTCCCTGGCTGGGGAATGGGAAGAATTCCAGGCCAGGGTGGGCAGATTTTTGAAGGAGGGAACGAAGGAATGAATAAGGAAACTTTTTTGAGCGAACTGCGCGGATACCTTCAGATTCTGGAAGATCAGGAGCAGGAGGATATTCTGGAGGAATATGCCCAGCATATAGATATCAAGATTCAGAAAGGGCAGAGTGAGGAGGAAGCTATCCGCGATTTTGGGTCCGTGAAGGAGCTGGCGGAGGGGATTCTGGCGGCTTACCATGTGAAACCGGGGTTCCCGGGAGAAAACAGGGGAAACCGTCTGCCGGAACTGACGAAGGAGACGGCGGCAGAGGGAAAGAGGCTTTTGGAACGGACGGGCCGCTTTCTGAAAAGAAAGTGCGGGGCCTGTTCTAAGAGAATCGGCCGGAGCTTTCGGTGGATAAGAAGGAAGTGCAGGTCTTTCGCTTCCTGGATCCGGCGTTTGCTTTCCGGAAAGAAAGTGCGCAACAGGGAAGAAAAAGGAAGACGAAATGAGGAAGGCATGGATATGGGGACAGCAGGCATGGAAAGGAATGAGGGGGCCCTGTCTTTGGAAGGACAGAGAGAATCCCGGCAGAAAGCACAGGTACAAGGAGACGGTTTCTGGAAGAATTTAAGCAGCGGCATGGGGGCCGTATGGAAGGGGCTGATAAAGGGAACGGTAATCTGCTGGAACGCAGGCATGGCTGTCTGCATCTGGAGTCTGCGCCTGTTTTGGAATCTGGCGTGGCTGATGGCGGCGTTGATGTTCGGCGCTCTGGCAGTGCTGGCGATGGCAGGGCTTGGGATGCTGCTGGTGCTGCAGTTTCAGGGCTATCCCCTGGTGGGAACCATGCTGTTGACTCTGGGCGGGGTTCTTATTTTCGGCACGTTAAGCTGCGGAGCTTTTAGCCTGCTGATACGAAGAAATCCGCAGGGGGATTTCGGAGGGCAGAAACCGGGAAAAGACGCGGAGGAACCGGAGGAGACGGCGGATTCAAAAGAGATTGAGCAGCCGGAAAAGACAAAGGAAGATTTAAAGGAGGCGTGCCATGAGTAGGTTACATAAGATTTTGCTGGGGATTTTCTGCGGAGGCGTGCTGCTCTGCGGCATCGGCCTGGGCGTGATGGTTCTGGAGTTTTCCGAAGTGTCCTACGGCGGGATACAGATTGTGGGTGAGACAAAGATGGAGACGAAGGATATAGACGTGAAGTTTGAGCCGGGAGAAGCCTTTCAGACAGGAATCCGCAATGTGAACGGCTACGGGGATATAGACGAGATCCTGGAAGATCCTTCGGTGCCGCAGAATACGGTCCGGTTCCGGGTCACTTACAATGAGGCCAGGGTGAAGCCGATGGTTTATTGTGATGAGGAAAATCATGAGATTTATTTCCAGCGGTCTTGGAATGGCGGAGATGATCTGGCAGTTATTATGGAGGTAAAGGATCTGCTTCTTGAAGGTATCCGGGAGCGGAAAATATACGCCTACGATGCCGTTGATTTTGAAGAGATCCAGGTGAAAATCAATCCTTCTAACCGGGACGATGTGTATCTGCTCTTTTAAGATTTCTGTAAGAAATCCGACAATCCTTTTGTAAGAAACATTTCCTATCATAAGTTCAGGCTTGAAGGAAGGAGACAAAATCATGAACGAATGTGTGCTGGTGGTAGACGACGACAGGGAGATTGTAAAGGCCATTGCTCTTCTTTTGGAGAAAGAGGGCTACCGGGTGCTGAAGGCCTATAACGGTTTCGAAGCGCTGGAGCTGGTAGCGGAGCAGCCGGTGCGGCTTATCATTATGGATGTAATGATGCCGAAGCTGGACGGTCTGTCCGCAGTGATGAAGATCCGGGAGCAGAGAAATCTGCCCATCATCGTCCTTAGCGCCAAGAGCGAGGATACCGATAAAGTGCTGGGGCTTTCCATGGGAGCGGACGATTACGTATCCAAGCCTTTTCATCCCCAGGAGCTTGCGGCCAGGGTCAAAAGCCATCTCAGGCGCTACACGCTGCTTGGCGACATCAACGCACAGAGCCGGGAGGATCAGATCGAAAACGGGCGCCTGTGTTACCGGGTGCAGGAGCGCACGCTCTACGCGGACGGGGAGCCGGTGAAGCTTACCGCCACGGAGACGAAGATTGTGGATCTTTTCATGCGGAACCGGGGCCGTATCTTTCCGGCGGAGGAGATTTACCGGCGGGTCTGGGAGGAGGATGCCTTCGCTCCGGAGAATACGGTGATGGTGCATATCCGGCGCATCCGGGAAAAGATTGAACTCAATCCAAAAGAGCCAGAATATTTAAAGGTGGTGTGGGGAATTGGATACAAAATGGAGAAAATGGAAACTCATTCTTAGCTTTACGGCCTTTTTTTTGGGTATTACCCTGCTCTTTGGAAATTTCTTTTCCATGATGGGGCTTTTGATGTCCCAGGACGGAGATACGCTTGCGGACCGGGTGGGAACGGATTACCAGAACCGGGAGGAATTTTGCTGGAGTATGTCCGATCGGCTGGAGGAGCTTTTGGGCGTGGCCACCGGCGGAAAGGGCTGGAGGAACTACGGAGCTGTCTACAGCGACGGCGGCGTCCTTTATTATGGGAATGCCTATGGGCGGAGCTATAGCTATAGCACATGGGCGGACACATCCGGTGAGGCGGTGGTGCAGGAGGCGGTGGCAGCGCCGCCGGAGGAATTGGGACTGCCGGATCTGGAAGGAAGGATCCGGGAGCTGGAGAAACAGGTGGAGGACGGCATCCTATCGGATGACGAGGCGGACGAGATCATAGCGGAGTATGAGGCGGAATATGAAAGGGCAGGCGAGGCCTTGACCGAGAGGAGCTGGGCTTACCAGGAGGAGCTAAAGCCGGAGACCCTGGAGAAGCATATGGAGGAGCTGGCCGGGGATAAAAATATCCTCTATGCGGTGCTCTACCAGGGAAAGCTCCTCTATACGAACATTGATGAAGCACGGTCTGAGGTGGGGAAGGAGGTTGGAGCGAAAGATTACTCCAACTATGTCTCTGAGGAGGAATACAATTTTTTCCTATGGTACAATCTCATGGGCGACGGCAAGGTGCAGATCACCAAGGACGGCCAGTCATTGGATGTGTACGGGGACGGGGTCTACCGGGAGGATAGCCGCTGGTATGTGCCGGGATACACGAATTTCAGCACGGATCCCTCTGCCAAGGATGCCGTGATCTTTATGGCGGCTGCCAAAGAGCCCAAGCTTTATATCACAGGAAATTATTCGGGCTCCGGGACAATCCGGCAGGGGGGACAGCTCTACTATATGCAGAGGCAGCAGATGGAGTGGCACAGGAGGTATGAGACGGGCCTAGTGCGCCTGGGGTGCGCCCTCCTTTTGCTGATCCTAGCCTTCCTGATGCGAAGAAGCCGGAAGGAGGCTGACAGGGCCATCGGGGCTTTTCTTGGGAAAATATGGATAGAGGTAAAAGTCCTGCTTTTCGTAGGGGTTCCTCTGGTATTGCTTTGGACCAACGGCCGGGAGCTCTTGCGGGAGCTTATCTGGATGCTGGAGGATGGAGGCTGGTATTATGTGGAAGAGTCCCTCTGGTATATTGGGCGCTTTATGATGAACGGAACTGCCCTGGCTGTTGCGTTCTGGATGATTTATCTTGCGGTGCTGGATCGCCGCTATAACAAGGGGAGGCAGAAGCTTTTGACGGCACCTGTGTTGTATGGCCTTGGCAGAAAAAATCTGGAGCTGCCCATACAGAGGCGGATGGTGTCACGGTATTACCCGGTGCTGGCTTTTTCGCTGCTGTTCCCGTTCTTTGGAATCGCCTCTGTCTTTGGACTTTTCTTTGTATGGGGATGGGATGGGACGACGATTTTGCTGACAGCGCTGGCGGTTCTGTCGGGCGTAGGCTTTGTGGCAGCTACTGTCGTCTATCTTTGCCGGAATAAGCAGCTGGCGACAGATCTGGGTGCGCTGGCAGGGCAGATTGCGGACGTCCGGGAGGGCAACCTAACGAAGCCTTTGGAGTTGTCCGGGGACGCAGATCTGAAAGCGGCGGCGGAGAATCTCAATGAGATCCAGCAGGGCATGGAGACAGCTTTAAAGGAGCAGACCAAGAGCGAGCGCATGAAGGTGGAGCTGGTGGCCAACGTGTCCCACGATATTAAGACGCCTCTGACTTCTATTATCAGCTATGTGGAGCTTTTGAAGCAGGAAGAGGAGCTGCCGGATCATGTGAGAGAGTATGTGCAGATTCTGGGAGAAAAATCAGAGCGTCTGAAAAATATGGTGCAGGATGTGTTTGAAGTGAGCAAGGCGGCCTCCAACCAGCTTCCTGTGAACATGGAAAAGCTGGATCTGGCAAAACTTCTGCGGCAGACATTGGCAGATATGAATATTCAGATTTTAGAGAGCGGCCTGGCCATGAAGGTATCCCTTCCGGAGGAACCGGTATTGATTCTGGCGGACGGCCAGCGGCTGTACCGGGTGTTCCAGAACCTGCTCCAGAACGCTTTGAAATATTCCCTGAAAGGCTCCCGGATTTTCCTGGTGCTGGCGGAAGAGGGAAAAACTGCCGCGGCCAGTATCAAAAATACCTCCGGTGTGGAGATTGACGGCACTGTGGACTTTACGGAACGCTTTGTCCGGGGGGATATAAGCCGGACGGACGGGGGCAGCGGACTGGGTCTGTCTATTGCCAGAAGTTTTACGGAGGCCTGCGGCGGCAGCTTTGACCTGGATGTAAACGCGGATTTGTTTACAGTTACTGTGAGATTTGAAAAAGTATCCCAATAAATATAGATACTGGCGCATAAGGAACCGGATCACCGGGTAGCCGTTTGTATTTTACGGCATAATCATATAGGGAAACCGATTGTTTAAGGGGCGTCTCAGGACCGGCCGGCGGCTTGTCCGGGGCGGCCCCTTCTGCGGCAGGGAAAGGGAAAAGACCATGGAAGAAATTTTGCTGGAATGGGCGAAAGCCATACATAGGGAAAATCCGGTGGTAGATGCGCATTTGGATTTGGCTGCCGAGGTATATGCCAGAAGAATGTACGGGGAACGGGATGTGGTGGAGCGGTATTATCTGCCCCGCTTTGAGGAGGCCTTTTTAAATATCTGTGTCTCCTCGGTATTTGTGTCCTCCCGGGATTTGCCGGAGAGGGGACTGCATACGGCGGTGGCGCAGATAGCGGCTCTGCGGGAGGATCTGGAGCCGGTTTCCTCCCGGATCCGGGTTGTGACGGATCTTTCTGAGCTGGAAGAATCCCTGCGGGAGGGCAGGATTGCCGTTCTTCTGTCTCTGGAGGGTTTGGACCCGGTGGGAGCTGATCTGTACCTTCTGCGCGCTTTTTACGATCTGGGCGTGCGGGGGGCCGGCCTCACCTGGAGCCGCCCGAATGCTTTTGCCAGGGGCTGCTGTAAGGCAGGGGAAATGTATGAGATTTCCGGGGGCCTTACCGGACTGGGTCGGGAGGCAGTGGCGAAGATGGAGGAGCTGGGTGTGTATCTGGATGTGAGCCATCTCAACAACGACGGGTTTGCAGATGTGCTGGAATGCGCTTCCCGTCCCTTTATAGCCAGCCACTCCAATGCCTGGGATGTACATCCCAATTACCGGAATCTCCGGGAGGATCAGATCAAGGCAATCGCAGATCGGGGAGGCGTCATCGGCCTGAATGCCTGCGGGACCATTGCAGGAGTCTCCCCCCGGCAGAGGGAGGCAGCGCTGATCCGCCTCTGCCAACATGCGGAACATCTCATTGCCCGGGCGGGGGCAGAGCATGCAGGTTTTGGCTTTGATCTCTGCAACGGCCTTTCGGCCTCTACGCCCCGGATTCATTTTGAGGCGGAGGAGGACGATATTCTTGCCCACCACGGGGAGATGCTTTCTTTAAGCGCCGCCCTTCTGGAGAGGGGGATGGCGGAGGAGGTTCTCACCGGCCTCATCGGCGGCAATTTCCTCCGGTATTTCCGGAGTGTTCTTAGATAGGCTATGTGTTTTTAAGAAAGGACAGAAAATAGCGCAGCAGCAGGGAACCGTCCTCGGTGCGGGGATTGGCATGAGCGAAACACATGCGTTCCGGGTGCCACTGGACACCCAGCAGGGGGAGGCTTTTGTGATACATGGCCTCCACGATGAAATCCTGGCTGTACTGCGCCACCAGCAGCCCATCGCCGGGGGTATGGATGCCCTGGTGATGGGCGCTGTTTGTAATGGGAGTGCTGCCGTAGAGTTTTTCCGGGAAAGTTCCCCTGGCTGCCTTGGTTGTATGAATCCGGTCGCCGTTTTGGTATGCGTGGATGCTAAGGGAGCGGGGCGGCAGATCCTGGATCAGTGTCCCGCCGAAATAAACATTGAGAATCTGGAGGCCTTTGCAGATGCCCAGGACAGGCTTTCCTGCGCGCACAAAGGATTCCAGCAGATAAAGCTGGATGCGGTCTAAGGATTCATCCATATTCCGGGAACCTTGATTTTCTGCACCAAAAAGAGCGGGAACAATGTCTCCGCCTCCCGGAAGGACAAGGCCGTCATAGCCGGAGAGATCCGAAAGGGCAGATAACCGGCTCTCAAAGACCGGTTCCTTTTCTTGGAGGGGAAGGGCATCGGCAGGAACTCCCAGGGCTGCGAAAGCATTTTTGTAGTTGTGTGTGGTATCTGGATAGCCTGCAAGGAATATTTTTTTCATGGGCAGGTTCCTTTCCTGTCCGGGGACATGGAAGATTTTTATGAAAATATATGCAGAACTGTGAAGAAAAAGACGAGCCAGGCTCGTTATACCAATTAGAAAAGAAATCTGAAAGAAAAGTTAAGATTTTATGAAGACTATTGAAATTTGAAATTTGTGTGTTATTGTATTATTCAAATAGTACATAAAATCGAAATGCAGCGAAGGAGAGGCAGAAGTGAGGATAAGAAGATGAGTACATTGGTAGAGGTAAAGGATATTTGCAAGATCTACAATCCTGGTGAAAATGAAGTGCGGGCCCTGGATCATGTGAGCCTTTCCATCAACAAAGGAGAGTTTGTGGCGATTATCGGGCAGTCAGGATCCGGAAAGTCCACGCTGATGAATATGCTGGGGTGCCTGGATGTTCCCACTTCCGGGGAATATTACCTGAACGGCAAGGACGTTTCCATGCTCAGCGACGATGAACAGTCGGACATCCGCAATCTGGAGATTGGATTTATCTTTCAGGGATTTAACCTGATCAGCAATCTCACAGCCATTGAAAATGTAGAGCTGCCATTGATTTACCGGGGAATGGGAAAGCGGGAGCGGCAGAAACTAGCCATAGATGCCCTGAAAATTGTGGGCCTGTCCCATCGGATGTACCATAAGCCAAACGAGATGTCCGGCGGACAGCAGCAGAGGGTGGCGATTGCAAGGGCCATTGCGGCAAAGCCTCCGGTGATACTGGCGGATGAACCCACGGGAAATCTGGACTCGGCATCCAGCAAAGAGATTTTGCAGATTCTGAAAGAATTGTATGTAGACGGAAGAACGGTAATCCTGATCACCCATGATAATGGGATTGCAGCGCAGGCAAAGCGGGTGATCCGCATTATGGACGGCAAGATAGAATCAGACACAATCAATGAGGAGATTCAGTAATGTTTGGAAAGAAGAAAAATCTGGAAGCGTGGGAAACGGAAACTGTGGAGGAGGAAGGAAAGAAGAAGTTTTTTTCTTTCCTGAAAAAGAGCGAGCCCGGTGACAAGCCCGAGAAGCCGCCCCTTACAAAGGAGCAGAAAAAGAAACGCCGCAGGCGGATTGTGATCGGCAGCGTGGCGGTCGTGATTGTGGGATATAACATTGGCTCCAGCCTTTTTGCACCGGAGGTGCTGCCTGCCGTAAATGTAGTGGAAGCCAGTGTGGGGACGGTGGAACAGACCATCGAGGGCAGCGGAACCGTAAAGTCAGAGGAAGTGAAAACCTATTTTTCTCCCGTGACTGCTAAGGTGGAAAGTTTTGACTTGCAGGTGGGGGATACGGTAACGGCGGGGGATACTCTGCTTACTTATGACGGAGCGGAGCTGGACGAATTGTACCGCCAGGCGGAACTGACCGGAAGTGCAGCCAACTTAGGATATCAGGATGCCATCACCAGGGACAATGAGAATGTATCCGAGTACAACCGCTCCTCCGCAGATCTGAATGTGATTGAACAGCAGCTGGATGCGGAAAAGAATGAATATGAGCATGTGCAGGACCGGATTACGGAGTACACGGAGAAGCAGGCCAACTCCTCCATTGAGCTGAACAACAGGCAGATTGCCCTGGAGACGGCGCAGATCGAGCTGAAAGCTGCCCAGGAGAGACAGAAGAAGCTGCCGGAGGAACTGAAAGAGCAGGAGGACAAATTGGCAGCTTCACCGGGAGATGCGGCCATCCTGGCTGAGATAGAGAAGCTGAAAGCGGAACAGGCAGCGCTTCCCACCACCATAGCTGCCGCGACCAAGAAGCGGGACGAGGCTCAGAAAAAGATTCAGGAAGAACAGGATTACCTGAATGAGATCAACGAAAAGCTGAACGGCTACCGGGATCGTCTGGAGAAGTCCTCAAAGAACCTGGAAAAACTCCAGACGAATAAGGCTAAGGAGGAGAGTATTAAGAGCTCTACCGAGGCCTCAAGGCTTACCTCTGCAGCCCGGCAGGAACTGGCAGCCAACAACAATTTAAGTACCCTCAACGCCCAGATGACCAAGGATGACATCAATGCAGGAAAAGCAGGAATCAAGGCAGAGTTTTCCGGCGTGGTGACAGAAGTGGGAGCTGTCCCCGGAGGTCCGGCAGCCCAGGGAAGCAGTCTTTTTACCGTTGCCAGCAACGAGAACGTGATTGTAGACATGTCTGTGACCCGCTTTGATCTGGAGAAGCTGGAGGTGGGACAGAGTGCAGAGATTACCCTGGCGGGAAATACTTACACCGGAACCGTCAGCAAGCTGAGCCGTCTGGCAGCCAACAATGAGAAGGGAACTCCGGTGGTCAGCGCCCAGATACATATTGATAATCCCGATGACAAGATTTACCTGGGTCTGGAAGCTAAGGTTAAAATCAGCGGGCGGAAAGCGGAGGATGTGATCGCCGTTCCTGTGGAGGCGGTCAACACAAGCAAGGAAGGGAGTTTTTGCTACATTGTGGATGAGAACGGCATGATTGCCCGCAAGGATGTGGAAACAGGCCTGTCTTCTGCCACTATGATTGAGATAAAATCGGGTTTAAGCTTCGGAGATAAAGTAGTCCGCAATACAGGAAGCGTGCTGGAAGAGGGAATGCGGGTAACGGCTGTGGAGGAATAGAAGATGGGACAATTACTGGAATATTTTAAGATGGCCCTGGATAACATCCAGGCAAATAAGGGCCGTTCCATTCTGACTATGCTTGGTATTATTATCGGTATTTCCTCAGTGATCATGATTATGTCTATTGGACAGGGAGCCAAAGGGGAGATCGGGGATCAGTTAAGCGCTATGGCCGGAGGCCAGATTTTCATCAGCGGCGCCTACAGTGATTCCAACCAGATTTACCTGACACCGGAGGATATGGAAGCCATTAAGGAGGTAGAGGGCGTCAAAGGCGTCACTCCTTCCGACAGCATGTCGGGGAAGCTTCTCAGTCCCAGGAATGTGGAATTTGCGCTAAGCGTTACCACCGGAACGGCGGATTTGAAGTATACCCACAACCCGGAGATGAAATACGGGCGCTATTTTTCCGATTCCGATGTGGACTCTATGAATCTGGTGGCTGTGATTGGAGAAGGCGATGCCCGGAAGCTCTTCGGCACGGACGATGTGGTGGGAATGAGCGTGGAGGCCACTATTTACGATACCACCCAGGAAGTCACAATTATCGGTGTAATTAAGGAAGAACAGTCCGGGGAAAGCGGTCTGGTGAGCAGTATGATGTACAACTCCAACCGGGTATCCTTCTATATGCCATGGACAGCCAATTATGCCTTTGGCTATATCTTGGATGAGTTTTATTCCATCATTGTGGTGGCGGATACCAGCTACAGCAGCGTGGCGGTCAGCAGCGACATTGTGAGCCTTCTGGAGCGCCGCTACCAAGTGCAGGGGGAGGACAAATTTTACGTGGAGGATGCAGAGAGCCAGATTTCTGTCATTACCCAGGTTCTGGATATGCTGACGGCCTTTATCTCTTTCGTGGCCGCCATTGCCCTTCTGGTAGGCGGCATCGGCGTCATGAATATCATGCTGGTGTCTGTGACCGAGCGGACCCGGGAGATTGGCATCCGCAAGGCACTGGGAGCCAGGACCAGATCCATTATGATGCAGTTCCTCTCGGAATCCGCTATCATCACGGCCATCGGCGGAATCATCGGGATTATCCTGGGAATTCTGGGGGCTAAGGCGCTTTGTTCTCTGCCCCAGCTTGGATTCCCGCCCCGGATCAGTGTGGCGACGATTCTTCTGACGACCTTCTTTTCCTCTTGTGTGGGAATTTTCTTCGGAATCTACCCGGCCAGGAAGGCGGCGAAGCTTAGTCCCATTGAGGCGCTGCGGAGAAATTAGCCGGGAGTGAAAAGGAAAGTGCTTTTGCATTCGAAATCCGGCGAAAAACCAGTTGACACCGCCCTTTGCATATGCTAAACTATTCGAGTGACAGCAAGCAGAGTATCCACTCTCACCTCAGCGCGGAAGGCGTCTCGGGTTTATATCTGGCAGAAGGAGTGTTTTGGCGCGCTCTTTATTCTGATAGAAAGTGGATAGTCTGACTATCCACTTTTTTGTATTTAGGAAGCGGGATATTTTCTTTAAGGAGGGTATTACTATTAGCGATTTTATGATTAACGAACAGATCCGGGACAGGGAAGTCCGTCTGATTGGATCAAACGGCGAACAGTTGGGGATCATGTCCGCGAGGGATGCTATGAAAATTGCCAGGGAAGCAGAACTGGACCTGGTGAAGATTGCGCCGACAGCCAAGCCGCCGGTGTGCAAGATCATCGATTACGGAAAGTACAAGTATGAGATGTCGCGCAAGGAGAAGGAAGCCAGAAGAAAGCAGAAAATCATTGAGATTAAAGAAGTGCGTCTGTCACCGAACATTGATGAAAATGATCTGAACACCAAGATCAGCGCTGCCAGGAAGTTCCTCCAGAAGGGAGATAAGGTGAAGGTAACACTGCGCTTCCGGGGCAGGGAGATGGCTCATGTGCAGAAGAGCAAGCAGATCCTGGATGTGTTTGCGGAGAAGGTGGCCGATCTTGCGGTTGTGGAGAAGGCGCCGAAGCTGGAAGGCCGTCAGATGATTATGTTTTTGACGGAGAAGCGCCAGTAAAATTGGAAATCGCCTGGATTCCGGGATGATTTTATAGAAGTGAAAAACCAGAAACTATGACAGGAGGAGTATATAAAATGCCTAAAATGAAGACAAGCAGAGCGGCTGCGAAACGTTTCAAGAAAACAGGAACCGGCCAGTTAAAGAGAATGAAAGCTTATAAGAGCCATATCTTAACCAAGAAATCCCAGAAGAGAAAGAGAAATCTGAGGAAGGCAACCATTACAGATGCAACCAATGTAAAGAACATGAAGAAGATTCTGCCGTATCTGTAAAAGCGCAAAATTTCAAGGAGGAGAGAAAAAATGGCAAGAGTAAAAGGCGGTTTAGGCGCCAAGAAAAGACATAACAGGGTATTAAAGCTGGCAAAGGGTTACAGAGGAGCCAGAAGCAAACAGTACAGAGTAGCAAAGCAGTCTGTCATGAGAGCGCTGACCAGCTCTTATGCAGGAAGAAAAGAGAGAAAGCGTCAGTTCCGCCGTCTGTGGATCGCACGTATCAATGCGGCAGCCAGAATCAACGGACTGTCCTACAGCAAGTTTATGTACGGACTGAAGCTGGCGGATGTGGAGATGAACCGGAAGATCCTGGCCGATATGGCAGTCAACGACGCGGCGGGCTTCACCACTTTGGCAGAGCTGGCAAAGAGCAAATTAGCGTAATCCGTTCAGACCACGGAAATAGGAAAACAAAAGAGCCATTGCAGGACGGGAAAGGTTTCCGCAGCAATGGCTTTTTCTATGCAGACTTTGACAAACCCGGAGAACGTGCTATAATTAGCAATAAATCTAAAATAGTACGAACTGAAATCAGAAAGAAGGAATAGAAAATGACAGAAATTACCATTATCTCCGGCTTTTTGGGAGCCGGAAAGACCACTTTAATTAAGAAGCTTTTGGAGGAGGCATTTCAGGGAGAGAAGCTGGTGCTGATTGAAAATGAGTTTGGCGAGATCGGCATTGACGGAGGCTTTCTGAAGGATGCGGGGATCCAGGTAAATGAGATGAATTCCGGCTGTATTTGCTGTTCCCTGGTAGGAGACTTTGGTACGGCCTTGAAGGAAGTGCTGGATACCTATGGGCCGGACCGGATTCTCATTGAGCCCTCAGGTGTGGGCAAGCTTTCCGATGTGGTTAAGGCCGTAGAGCGGGTGGCGGAATCGGCGGATGTCCGTATTGACAGCTCTATTACGGTAGTGGATGGGAAAAAATGTAAGATGTATATGAAAAACTTCGGGGAATTTTTCAACAACCAGGTGGAACATGCAGGCACTATCGTTTTGAGCCGGACCCAGAGTATGACGGATGAGAAGCTGGAGGCGTGCGTAAAGCTTCTGCGGGAGCATAATCCGAAGGCGGCTGTGATTACCACGCCCTGGGACGAGCTGGACGGGAAGAAAATTCTGGAGGCCATGCACCACGCGGAGCTGGAGATGGGAGAGCCCCATCAGGATCATCACTGCCATGGGGAGGGATGCGGCTGCGATCACCATCATGAAGAAGCCTGCGGTCATGATCACCACCATGACGGAGAATGCAGTCATGATCACCACGGTCATGACGGGGAGTGTGCCTGCGGCTGCCATGATCACGATCACCACCATCACCATCATGAGGGCCACCATCATGCGGATGAGGTATTCACGAGCTGGGGGGCAGAGACGCCCCGCAAGTACAGTGCAAAAGAGCTTGAGAAGATTTTAGAGAAGCTGGGAGCTTCGGAAGAGTACGGGGTGATTCTCCGGGCCAAAGGCATCGTTCCGGGAACGGAAGGAGGCTGGCTGGAGTTTGATTTCGTGCCGGAGGAATATGAGGTGCGGGGCGGGAACGCAGATTATACGGGAAGACTCTGTGTCATCGGCTCGAAACTGAATGAGGAGGCTTTGAAGGAGCTTTTCCAAATCTAAGACAGGGGTGAATGCCATGAGTTTATTAAATAAAGTGCCTGTCTATGTAGTCAACGGTTTTCTGGAAAGCGGGAAGACTTCGTTCATCCGGGAGACGCTCTCGGATCCCTATTTTTCGGACGGAGGAAAAACGCTTCTGCTCCTCTGCGAGGAGGGAGAGGAAGAGTACGACGGACATGTTCTGGAATCCTATGATACGGTACAGGTGACAGTGGAGGGAAAGGCGGAGTTTACCCCGGAGTTTCTGGAAAGCTGCCGGAAACAATACCGTCCGACCCAGGTAATGATTGAGTACAACGGCATGTGGGGAATGCAGCTTCTGCGGGAGATACCGCTTCCCAGGGGATGGTTTCTGGCCCAGGGCATTACTCTGGTGGATGCGGGGACATTTGATCTCTATATGCAGAATATGAAATCCCTCTTTATGGATATGGTGCAGGATTCGGATCTGGTGATTTTCAACCGCTGCGCGGAAGGGACAAAGGCGGCTTCCTACAAGCGGAATATTAGGGCAGCCAATCCGCGGGCCCAGGTGGAATTTGAGCAGGAGGGCGGGGAGCTGTTTGAATATGAGGAGGAACTGCCCTTTGATCTGAATGCGGAGATCATCGAGATCGCAGACATAGATTACGGAATCTGGTATCTGGACGCCATGGACCACCCGGAACACTATGAGGGAAAGACCGTCCGCTTTCAAGCCATGGTGATGCGGCCCAGGGAGCTGGAAGCCGGCTGGTTTGTGCCCGGGCGGCGGGCCATGACCTGCTGTGCGGACGACACGGTATTTCTCGGCTTTCTCTGCAAATCCCAGAACGTGGATAAGCTGCGGAACCGCCAGTGGCTGACGGTGACAGCCAAGGTAAAGGCGGAGGCCAGAAAAGAGTATTCCGGTGAGATTGGTCCGGTACTTTACACCAAGACCCTGAAATCGGCAGAAAAGCCGGAGGAAGAGATGGTATATTTTTGACCAAAGGAGGAAATCGTGCGTAATCTGCAGCATACAGTCAGGAATCTGATTCATATCCTGGCAATCTTGCTTTTTGGCTGGATTGCAGCGGTGATTTTGTCCCGGCAGAGAAACTGGCAGCCCTTTTTGGCCGGAATCGCCGGTCTGCTGGGGGTCCTTGTTTTAAACCGCCGGGCTTCGGGAATTGCAGGAAAAATTTCCTATGACAGGGCAGTCAAATTTCTGACGCCTGTTCTCTTTGCACTGCAGATTTATATTATGTACAATATTTTCTTTGAGACCGGCTGGGATTCCGGCATCCAGGTCATACCGGCTGCAAAGATCATTGCCAGGAATGGAGACAAAAGCTTTCTCAGTGATATTTATTTCTCCAACTATCCCAACAACCTGCTTCTGGTGAGCCTTTATGCGGCGGTTCTGAAAATCAATGACAGTGTGGGGATTTTCTTTGAAAATTACTGCCTGATGGCAATCGTGATTTTAAATTGCGCAATTTCTACGTCTTCCGCAGTCTTGATTTATAAAACGGGAAAGAAGCTGTTAAATGAGAAATATGCCTTTCTGGGCTACCTCCTCGGGGTGTGCATGCTGGTACTGTCCCCTTGGAATGTGATCTGCTACTCGGATCCGCTGGCACTGTTTTTTCCTGTTTTCATTTTCTGGCTGTATTTCAGCCGGGAAAGGAACCTTTATAAGAAATATTTGTTGATTTTTCTGCTGGGATACCTGGGATTCTGTATAAAACCACAGGTTCTGATCGCCGTGATTGCCATCGTATGCGTAGAACTGCTCCGGCATCTCTCGGATCTGCGTCAAAAAGAATTTTGGAAAAAAGCGGGGAAGCTGGCGGCCATGGCTTTGGCGATGATTCTGACCGTGTCGAAGCTGCTTTCCGTAATGTATTCCCTGGAAGGATTTGCGATAGACCGGGAGCAGAGGTTCGGAATTCCACACTATCTGATGCTTGGGCTCAACGAAGAGCGCACGGGAAGGTTTTCGGATGAGGATGTGGCCTTTTCCCGGCAGTTTTCCACCGGAAAAGAGCGGACAAAAGCCAATTTTTCGGAGGCCGGGCGGAGGATCAAAAGCATGGGGGCAGCAGGGCTTATGCGGCATTTGTCGGAAAAGATGCTGGTTAATTACGGAAACGGGACCTTCTCTTGGGGCGGGGAGGGAACCTTTTATATGGACCGCAAGCTGCCGCCAAACCGGGACGTATCCTTGCGGCTCCGTCACTTCTATTATAATGAAGGGCTGAAATACCAGGTGTTCTATGACGGGGAACAGACGCTCTGGCTTATGGTGCTGACATTGATTTTCCTGCAAACAGTTCTTGCTTTCCGGGACCGGAAAAGAGCGGATGATCGGTATCTGGTTTTGATACTGGCGCTTGTGGGACTGACGGTATTTGAGCTGCTCTTTGAGGCCAGGGCGCGCTATCTGTATCCGTATGTGCCGGTTTATATACTGGCCGCCCTGTACGGACTTGAGGCTCTGAATGGATTTTGGAAGCGGAGAAAGGTCAGGCGCCGATCTCCGGTTTCCGGTACTGGAGCAGCAGATTTTTCAAATGAATGATGGAATCCGTGAGGAGCTTATCCTTATGGTAGACCAGGTTAAAGGTACGGTTCCATGCGTTCTCCGGGTGGGGAAGCATGCGGATCGTACCTTTTTGCAGCTCTTCTTCAATGAGGCGTACGGAAATAACGGCCAGGCAGTGGTTGGAGAGAATGGCATGCTTCATAGCTTCCGGGAAAGGCGCCTCGATCCGGCAGCGGATCCGGATACGGTTTGCCCGCAGATAGTCCTCGAAAAGGGCACGCGTCCCGCTTCCCTTCTCCCGCATTACGAAGTCCATGCCCTCCAGATCGGAGGGGACAAAGGAGCGGAGGGAGGCAAAGGGGTGATCTTTGCTGTAAGCCAGAACCAGGAAGTCTTCAACCATGGGGATACTGATGAGGTCCGGGCTGTGGATAATGCCCTCTACAATTCCTACATCCAGCTCGGAGCGCAGGAGTTTTTCTTCAATGGTGGCAGTATTGCCGATGAAAGAGAAGGTATCCAGAGCAGGCCGCCGCAGGAGAAAGTCTTCCAGCAGGGAAGGGAGAAGGCAGGACCCCACAGTTACGGTGGCTCCAATCCGGAAGTGTTCGATTTTTGCCTCGCTCTGCATCTGGTGTTCCAGTTCGTCAAAGGCACGGACTGCGATCTGGGCCAGATCCATCAGGCGTTTTCCCTCCTCCGTGATGTAAAGACGTTTGGAAAGACGGTCAAAGAGCCGGGTATTGTAGTGTTCCTCCAGCTCCCGGATGGCCTGGCTGATGGTGGGCTGGGTCAGGTAGAGCTGTTTGGCGGCAAGACTCATTTTTCCGGTTTCGGCTACGGTGAGGAAAATTTTCAGATGGCGGATGGTCATGGGAAGTTCCTCCGAAATTAATAGGAAATACCTATGTTTTTGATAAAATAATATCATTTTTATTATTGATTAGCAAGTGCTATAATGGATGCAGCGGGGACAGAATGGTATCAACTGTCAAAAAGTTAAAATATTAACGAGAAGAAAGGGGTAAAGACCGATGAAAGTACTGATTATCGGTGGTGTTGCAGCCGGAACAAAGGCTGCGGCGAAAATCAAACGGGAAGACCGGAGCTGCGAGGTTATCATTCTGACCAAAGGAAAAGACATTTCCTATGCGGGCTGCGGGCTTCCCTATTATGTGGGCGGCGTAATTCCTGCCAGGGAACAGCTGATCGTCAATACACCGGAGTCGTTTTCCAGACTGACCGGGGCCCAGGTGCTGACCGAGACCGAGGTGACAGCGGTTGATACGGCGGCCAAGACAGTGACGGCGGTACATAAGGGGGAGAGCAGTACCCACAGCTATGACAAGCTGGTGATTGCGTCCGGGGCTTCTCCGTTTTGCCCGGATATTCCGGGTCTGGATCTGGAAAATGTATTCTTTATGCGCACGCCGGATGATGCCATCGCTCTTCGGGAAGCCGTGGAGGCAGGCGGGATTAAGCGGGCCGTAGTGGCAGGCGGCGGTTTTATCGGTCTTGAGGTGGCGGAAAACCTGGCGGAAAAAGGCGTGCGGGTGAATGTCATTGATTTTGCCCCTCATGTACTTCCCAATTTCCTGGATCCGGAGCTTTCCGAGTATGTGGAAAATAAAATGGCCGATGCGGGCATCAACCCCATGACAGGGGTAGCCCTGGAAGGTGTCCTGGGAGACGGCAAGGTGGAGAAGGTGCAGACCAGCAAGCGCGCGGTAAAGGCGGACGCCCTGGTTCTGGCTATCGGCATCCGGCCCAACACGGCCTTCCTGGAAGGCAGCGGCATTGAGATGTTCAAGGGAACCATTCTCACGGACAAGAATCTGCGGACCAATGTGGAGGACGTCTATGCGGTGGGCGACTGCGCCATGGTGACAAACCGGGAGACGAACGAGCCGGCCTGGTCTCCCATGGGATCTACGGCTAACATTGCAGGCCGCGTGCTGGCAATGAATATCTGCGGCGGTAGCAAGGAATATGCAGGCGTATTGGGCACAGGCGTAGCCAAGCTGCCGGGGGGCATCAATACAGGGCGCACAGGCCTCACGGAGACGGCGGCAAAGGCAGCCGGCTATGATGTGATTACGGCGCTCTCCGTGGTGGACGACAAGGCCCATTACTATCCGGGCGCAGGCTCCTTTATCATCAAGATGACGGCGGATAAGGCCACCCGGAAATTCCTGGGTCTGCAGGTGCTGGGAACGGGAGCCGTGGATAAGGTAACGGATATTGCCGTGACGGCGATCTCCCTGGGCGCTACCGTGGATCAGCTGGAAAACCTGGACTTTGCCTATGCTCCGCCCTTCTCTACGGCCATTCATCCCTTCGCCCATGCCTTGAACGTGCTGCTGAACAAGATGAACGGCTCCTTGGAGAGCTTTACCCCGGCCGAGTTTGCAGAAGGTGCGGCAGAGGGATACCGCCTGGTAGACGCGTCTCCCCAGCCCTCCATCCACTCAGCGCCTTATCTGGATTTGACCAAGATTGAGGGAGAGATGGAAGGATTTGCAAAAGACGAGAAGCTGCTTCTGGTGTGCGCAAAGGGCAAACGGGCCTACATGACCCAGAACCGTCTGAAACACTACGGCTACACAAACACAAAGGTCCTGGAAGGCGGAACCGCCTTCAATACGGTGGAAGAAGAGGACTAAACACACATCAACAAGAAACAGCAGCCTCCCGGACAGAGCCGGAAGGATTCTGGCAGGGAAGCTGCGGAACTAAAAATAGGAGGTTTTGATTATGGCGACACTTACCATCAGCCCGGAAGACGAAAAGAAAGTGAAAGCAAGAGGATTTTTAAGCAACAAGGGTACGGACAATTTTTCCGGCCGTATTATCACGGTCAACGGTAAGATCACAGCCGAGCAGCAGAAGGTGATCGGTGAAGCGGCTGAGAAGTTCGGAAACGGCATCGTGACGTTTACCACTCGTCTGACCATTGAAGTACAGGGGATTCCCTATGACAAGATTGACGATTTCTGTGCGTACATAGCAAAAGCCGGTCTTGTGACGGGCGGAACCGGTTCTAAGGTGCGTCCGGTGGTGGCCTGTAAGGGAACGACCTGCCAGTACGGCCTTTTGGATTCCTTTGGGCTTTCCGAGGAGATTCATCAGAGATTTTACGAGGGATACCGCCAGGTGCTTCTGCCCCATAAATTCAAAATTGCCGTGGGCGGATGTCCCAACAACTGTGTGAAGCCGGATTTGAATGACTTGGGTATCATCGGACAGAGAATTCCCAATTATGAGGAGGACGACTGCAACGGCTGCAAGAAGTGTGCGGTGGAAAAGGCATGTCCCGTAAATGCGGCCAAGATGGTGGACGGTGTGATGGAAATTGATAAGGATGTCTGCAACAACTGCGGACGCTGTGTGGGAACCTGTCCCTTCGACTGCATTGAGGACGGAACCTACGGCTACAAGATTTACATCGGCGGGCGCTGGGGCAAGAAGGTAGCCCAAGGCCAGGCGCTCTCTAAGGTGTTTACGGATAAGGAAGAAGCTCTGTCTGTAATTGAGAAGGCTATCCTGTTGTTCCGGGAGCAGGGACAGACAGGTGAGCGTTTTGCCAGGACCATTGAGCGTCTGGGCTTTGAGAATGTGGAGAAGCAGCTTCTGTCCGACGACATTCTGGGGAGAAAGCAGGAGATCCTGGATGCGAAGCTGCATCTGACAGGCGGAGCAACCTGCTAAAAATACACGAGGGAGAATGGAAAAATGAATAAGAAGAAAACAGGTGCTATCCTCCTCTGCCTTATCATTGGAGGACTGGCGACTCTTTCTACGGACTGGCAGTCGGCCCTTCTGGGACGGACGGTTATGGGCGGCCCTATGGTTGCCCTGCTGGTATCTATGATTGCCTGTAATCTGCTGCCGAGCCTTCCTAAGGATTTTAAAGCCGGGACCACCTTTGCCAGCAAGAAATTCCTGAACTGGGGCATTATCCTTACGGGTGCCACTTTAAGCTTTGCGGATATTCTGGGAACGGGTGTCAAGGCCCTCCCGCTGATTTTGTTCAACATCCTGCTTTCTTTTACCATTGCCCTGCTGGTTGGAAAGAAGCTGGGTGTGAGCAGGAACACTTCCATTCTGGTAGGCGGAGGAACCTGTATCTGCGGTGGAACGGCTATTGCCACCTTGTCCCGGATTATCAAGGCCTTGGAGGAGGAGATTGCCTTTGCCATGGCAGCGATCTTTCTCTTTGATACCCTGGCGGCATTTAGTTATCCGTATCTCACAGGAATGCTGGGACTGACGGACAATCAGTTTGCCTTCTGGGCGGGGACGGCCATCAACGATACTTCCTCCGTGGCGGGAGCCCAGGCCACCTATGTAGCTATGAACGGGCTTGGGGACTGGAGCGGAGCTCTGAATGTGAAACTGGTACGTACCACGATGCTAATTTTTGTGGCTCTGTTCTGGACCATTGTGATGGCGAAGAATGCCAAAAACAGCGAAGGGACCCAGAATGATTCCCTCTTTCAAGTGGTAAAGAAGACCTTCCCCATGTTTATTCTCTGGTTTGTGGTTATGGCCGGACTGAATACCTTCGGCGTGTTCGGCTTCGCCGTACCGGGACTGGAGATGTCTGCAGCCAAGCTGCTGGGCAAGCTGGCGAAATTTCTCTTTGCCTCGGCCCTGGCAGGCGTAGGCTTTAAGATCAAATTTAAAGATGTGTTTTCCAAGGGCGTCAAGCCCATTGCCCTGGGCGGGTTAACCTGGATCTGCGTATCAGCCTGCTCCCTGGCGTTTGTATTCCTCTTTGCGGGATATATCGGTTAATAAAACAAGGCGGCCTCCGGTTTCAGTCCGGAAGGCCGTCTGTTTTATGGTGCAAAAAAATTTCTGAAAATTTTACTTGTGTGAACCGCAAGGATCAGCGACACGATTCCCGAAAATAAAACGACGGCATATTCAAATCCTTTGCAGATTTCAAACAGGATGCCGTATAAGGCGTTTCCCAGGGGCTGGGCGCACATACAGACCGTAAAAATAACGGCAATCACCTTCCCAATTAGATTTTGCGGCGTTTCAGTTTGGATGAAGGCCATCATCTGTACGGTTAAAACCGTTGAAAATACCATAACGGCAAAGCAGCATGCAGTTATAACGATATAGTTTACGATTCCGGATGAAAAGAACGCCAGTGAGACACTGAGGGGAAACACACTTACCGCGCAGGCGATAATCAGGCTGCCCGATTTCTGTATTGCCAGCCTGTCTGCAAAAATGCCGGCACCGATGCCGCCCAGAAGCCCTCCTGCGGCCAGTGCGCCTTCGGCAAAGCCGTAGAGCCTGTTTGCCTGCGCCGCTTCCAAATCAAAAACCTCCGTGACCAGGTAAGGCAGGGCAACTGTAATCATCGCGGCCAGGAACAAATTAATGCCGCAGACAGCCAGAAGCGCTTTTCCAATCACAGGCTTTTCCTTTCGTATAAACCGGATGCTCTCTGCAAAATCGGTTTTGGCTGTCTTCCAGATACCGCCTTTGGAAGTCTGTTTCTGAAAGGGGATTTTGATAAAAAGCTCCATCACCGCAGATAGAAAGAAGCACACCGTGCAGACCCACAGTACAGGTTTTAACCCATAGGCGCTGTACAAGATTCCGCCAATCACAGGCCCGGTTAGGGCAGCGAAGGAGCTTACGGTATTGATAATGGAATTTGCCGCCATAAAATGTTCCGGATTTACCAAGGCCGGTATGCTTGCCTGCACAGAGGGCTGGTACGCACCTGCAATGCCGTACAGCAGCATCAGTGTAACTGTTACAAGGAGAATCAGGCTGCCTTTGTCCATAAGAAGGGAAAACACGCAGATAACTGCGGCCGTAAAGAAATCCAGTATCACCATAATATTCCTTTTATTTACCCGGTCTGCCACAATACCTCCCACGGGGGACAGCAGGATGGCGGGAATAAAGGCACAGGCAGTAACTGTTCCGTAAAGCGCCGAGGAGCCCGTGAGGTTTAATAAGTATAAGGGCAGCGCAAACCGGATTGCGGCATTGCCGAACAGGGATATAATCTGGCCGATTACCATGAGTATGAAATCTTTTGAATGTAGTGTCTGATTCATTTTTGAAACCTCCTTTTAATACCGCTTGTTGGTATGTATCTTCCTTAAAATATATCTGCCCGTTTGCCCGGTCAAGAAAAGGGAACGGGCAGATAGCCGTCATTTGTTTTCTTGATAAATGGATGCCAATTCTTTCAGCCTCTCCAACATTTCATCATCTACGATATCCAGCCCGAAGCCCAGCATCATCTGGCGGAATATCATAAATTTGCGGCGGGATTCTTCCTCAGAACTGTCAAATATCATAGGATTCATCCAGACATTTGCCGCCAGCAGAATCAGTTCTGCCAGCTGCTGCGGATAATCCGTCTCGATGGAACCGTCGGCAATTCCCTGATTTATAATCGGCAGAATGTAGTTTGGCGCCGCATGCCCTATGGTATCATGCAGAAGGCTGAAAAGAAGCTTGGGATTATTGTGAAAATCCGGGGCTACCGTAAAAATGTCGTTCTGCACGGGCCGGTTGATGGATTCTTTGAAAATGGTTTTCAGCTTTTCCCTGCCGCTTAAATCGGAGCGATCCCGGATCTTGGCCAGCATTTGGTTGGATTCGGCCGTCATTTGGTCGGAGACGGCAATTAATATATCTTCCTTGGACTTGAAATGGTGATAAATCGCTCCCTTGCTAAGCCCCCCCAGCTGATCGATGATATCCTGGATGGAAGTATGCTCGTATCCCTTTTCCATAAATAGGCGGAAGGCAGTTGTTACGATCAAATGGACGGTCTCTTCCGGGTGTTTATTTCTTGCCATGGGCGTTTTCACTCCTAACATACTGTTGGTATGTATCCATATTAACATACTGACGGTATGTTTGTCAAGAATTTGCGGGAAGGAATAACACTTTACACCCCTAATGATTTTGAGTATAATGTGAATATTATCATAGCAGGGAGGTAAATTTACGTGGCAGGTTCAATTTTCGGAAAACATTTCTGCATCTCCACCTGGGGGGAATCCCACGGAAAAGCCATCGGGGTTGTGGTGGATGGCTGTCCGGCCGGTCTGCCCCTTTCGGAGGAAGATATTCAGGCATATTTAAACCGCAGGAGGCCGGGACAGTCCCTCTATACCACCAGCAGGCAGGAGGCGGACCAGGTAGAGATTCTGTCCGGAATCTTTGAAGGAAAGACCACGGGGACGCCCATTTCTATGGCCGTGTACAATACTTCCCAGCGCTCCGGGGATTACAGCGAGATTGCGTCTTATTACCGGCCGGGACACGCGGACTACACCTTTGATCAGAAATACGGTTTCCGGGATTACCGGGGAGGCGGGCGCTCTTCCGGCAGGGAAACCATCGGCCGGGTTGCGGCCGGGGCGGTTGCGGCCAAGATTTTAAAGGAGCTGGGCATTGAGCTTTGCGCCTATACCTGCGCCGTGGGGGACATTGAGATTGACCGGGAGCATTTTTCACGGGAAGAGATCGGGAAAAATCCCTTTTTTATGCCGGATAGGGAAGCAGCAAAGAGGGCGGCCAGGTATGTGCAGGCCTGTATGGAGGCCCGGGATTCTTGCGGCGGTGTGGTAGAGTGCGTGATTACCGGAGTGCCGGCCGGCCTTGGAGAGCCCTGCTTTGACAAACTGGATGCCAGGCTTGCCGGAGCAGTGATGTCCGTGGGAGCGGTAAAAGGCGTAGAGATCGGAGACGGATTTGCGGCTGCCGTGGCAAAGGGCAGCACCAATAATGATGTTTTCGTAAGCCGGGACGGCGTGATTGGCAAGGAGACCAATCATGCGGGAGGCATCCTGGGCGGAATCAGCGACAGCAGCACAGTGATTGTGCGGGCCGCCGTCAAGCCCACGCCGTCCATTGCCGCCAGGCAGCGCACGGTGAATAAAGACGGGGAAAATATTGAGATCTGCATCCATGGACGCCACGATCCGGTGATTGTCCCCCGGGCGGTGGTGGTAATAGAAGCCATGGCGGCGCTGACGGTGGCGGATGTCCTTCTGGACGGTATGGGTGCGAAAATGGAACATATACAGAAGATCTGGGGTGTGTGAGGTACGCCATGTCAAATTTAAATGCCAGACAAATCAAGTGCCTGAAGCTTTTGTGGCAGGAGCAGCAATTCCGCTCCGCAGGATATCTGGCAGAAAAGCTGAAGGTATCGGATAAGACGGTTCTGCAGGATTTGAAAGTGATCCAGGAATACTTAAATCCTTTTCATGTAACTCTGATACGAAAGACGGGAAGGGGAATCTATCTTCCGGAAAAAGTCCGGGGAAACCAGGAACTCATAAGCAGCCTGGAGAGCGAAGGGGAAGAGATGGGCCCGATGTCTACGGAAGCGCGGCGGCAGGAGATTACAAAGCGGCTGCTTTTGATGGACGAGAAAGGATTGTCTATCCAGAAGCTTTCCGAGGAGTTTTACGTGAGCAGGGCCAGCATTGTAAATGATTTTAAATTTATTGAGCGCTGGGGAGAGCGTTACCGGCTGAAGCTTATGAAGAACCGCAGCGGAAGAATGTTCGCAGGCCAGGAGAAGGGGATCCGGCATGCCATCGCTGCGTGGATCCGGGAGCGGAACCCGTCCAAAAATACGGAGATCACGCCGGGGGAATACATGTCCTTCCGGGAGGACAGCCGGTTTGTACATACGGGATTTTTCACGGAGGAGGAGAACTGTCTATCCGGGGAAATGATGGAATACCTGGAGGCGGAGTGCGGCCAGATGGTTTCGGAGCCCTATTACAGCTACTTAAGGGATCACATTCTCATCTGCATTTCCCGGGTGAGGAGGAAGCACTTTGTCGGTGCCAATGAGGAAAAGCCCCAGGAAATGCAGACAGTACAGCTTGACTATGCACGGGGTCTTCTGGAACTTATCCGGAAGAAGTGGGAAGCTCCGGAACAGGAGAGCTACTACCTGTACAAATATCTTATTACCTCGGATCTGGTGGTAAAAAAGCCCCGTTGCAGGCAGGCGGCCGGGATGGAAAACCCGGAAAATTTTGATCTGGCTCAGAGGGTGGCGGAGGAACTTACGAAGTGCATTCTCAAAGCGCTGCGTATTACGGTGGATGATAATTCCGATCTGCTGAACGGGCTTTTGCAGCATGTAAGGCCCATGCTGAACCGCCTGCGGTACGACATTCACATTCAGAGCAGCATTTTGGAGGATACGCAGGAAAATTACGGTGAACTGCTGGGCTTGTGCCAGTCTGCCCTCTGGTGTATCAGCCATAAATATTCCCTGAAAGAGGTTAACTTAAACGAGGTGTCCTATATTGCCACTTACTATCAGGCCATGCTGGAAGAAAAGCGCATGGGAAAACGCATTCTGGTGGTATCCAACAGCGGCTTCGGCACGACCCAGCTGCTGGTGACCAAGTTAAGGCAGCATTTCCCCCTGTATGAGATTGCGGATGTAGTGTCCATGATTCAGCTGGAGAAGTGGACGGATTTGGACAAAATTGATTTTCTGGTTTCCACCATGCCCCTGGAGAATATGCCTGTGCCCTGTTTCCTGGTTTCTGCTGTCATGTCGGATGCGGATATCCGAAATATCCAGGATACCATGTCGGCCAGCTGGATGGAGGAACAGTTTTCCCTGGAACATTTGGAGGCGCAGTACCGGAAGGGAAAGCTGGAATTGCACACCGTGGAGTGCATGGACAGCCTGCGGGGCATTCATTCTCCCTACCGGGAAAAAAGATTTCCCTGGGGGCATTGCCTGGAAACGGTTATCGGGATCAATTCGGAAAGCAGAACCAGCATTTACCGGAAGAAAGAGGAGACGGATATGTGGTACCTGGTGGCCCACGCCCGTACCTACGACGATCTGCTGGAGCAGCTTTCCGAAAGCTACCAGATGCTCTGCAGTGCAAAAGGGCGCAGGCTTACAGAGCGGTGTTACCGGACGGAAGACCTGCAGACGGTTTTTGACAATCAGTAGCATACAGAGGCGTAAAGAGGATCGGGAACTGCCGGGACAGTCCCGGTTCTTTTTGCATCTGTTTCAGAGCATGGTTCCGCCGGAGCAGTCCACCACGGCGCCGATGATCTGCCGGGAGAGAGGGGAACAGAGAAAAGCGGCGATATGGCCCATGTCTTCCGGGAGGGCCCAGCCGATTCGCAGCTCTTTCTCTTTCGCTTTACACTGGGGAGAGCCGGGATCCTGGTAAAAGCTGCTGAGCACATAGCCGGGAACCATGGCATTTACAAAAATGCCGTCCCCGATGAGGTCGTTGGCCATGCGCTGAGTCAGCGTCGCGATGGCCCCTTTTGCAGTGGCATAGGGGATTTTGTTGTGGCTTGTGCTGTGAAAAGCGGCTTTGGCGGAGAGGTTTACGATATGTCCGCCGTGTCTGCTCCGCCTGCATTCCTGTACAAAACATTGGGACATGGTGAATACGTGGGACAGGCAGCCGTCCAGACAGGACTGCCATTGTTCCAGGGTGAGATCCGCAAAGGACGTGCCGTCCGGGCTTCCCCCTGCTGCGTTGTTGATCAGGATATCCGTAGTGGGATAAGAAGCGAGAACCTCCCGGTAAAAGGAATGAACCTGGGCGGGAACCGTGAGATCCGTCTGTATGGCGATGGCCTTGATTCCGTATTGATCCGTAAGCCGATGCACAAATTCTTTGGCTCCCCGGGAGTCCGAGCGGTAGGCCAGAGCCAGATTCACGCCCTCTTCGGCCAGGACTTTTGCGATTCCCGCCCCGATTCCCTTAGTGCCTCCGGTAATAACGGCATATTTTCCGCGGATCTGTAAATTCATAATGAATTGCCTCCTTTTCTGGATGATGAGCTTCATTATAGTATGGAATCAGGAAGAAAGCAATCAGATATTTGGCTGAATTGCCTGTAAAATAGGGATAAATTTTTCCTTTTATTAGGATAACAGATAAACAAAGCAGAAAAAATCACACCTCAATCGTCAATTTGTACATTTTTTCCCTATTGATACGGAAGTGCTTTGGTATTTCGGAGAAGGGATGCCAAATGGTATAGTTGAAGTGAAATCAGAGAGGGCAGGGAAAGCCCAAGGGAAGAAAGGAGACTCGGAATGAAAGTAGTAGCGATTACGGGTGAACGCAAGGCAGAAGTACTGGAAACCAAGAAGCCTGCACTGGGAAAAAATCAGATTATGATGAAAGTGAACGGGTGTGCTTTATGTACCTGGGAGCAGCGCATGTATTCGGGAGTTATTAAGTATATTACGCCTCCTTTTGTAGGCGGACACGAGGTTGCAGGAGAGATTGCAGAGATTGGAGAGGGAGTGGATCCGAAAACCTATCCCATCGGCAAAAAGATTGTGGCCAATCTCATCAAAAAACCCTGCGGAAAATGTTATTTCTGCCGTCACGGCATGGAAAACCTCTGCAAAATGGCGGATGATATTGACGAAGGTTATGAGATCCCCGGAACGGGCGGACTGGGCGAGTACCTGCGGCTGAACCTGGATCAGGTTTACTTTGTGCCGGATGATATGCCTACAGAGAAGGCTGTGTTTGCGGAGCCCCTGGGCTGCGTGATTCAGAGTATCAACCAGGCCCCCATTAACTTGGGTGACAATGTAGTTGTTATCGGCGGCGGCATCATGGGACAGCTGCATGTAATGTGTGCAAAAGCCCGGGGAGCCTATGTGATTATGAGTGAGATCGATCCCAAGCGCCGGGAGCTGGCCGAAGAGCTTGGCTGCGATGTAACCTTTAATCCTATGGAGACAGATGCCGTGCAGTATGTAAAGGATCTCACGGACGGCATGGGCGCGGAGGCAGTTTTCAATACCACGGCAGTGGCAGCGGTGGCGGAGCAGGCGGTAAAGATGACGGCTCCCAAAGGAACGGTGGTTATGTACAGCTCCATCCATTCCGGAAAAGACATTCCCATGGATGTGGGATACATCCACAACAAAGGCATCCGCATTACGGGAACCAAGAGCCCCAGCGTGCGTTCCTTTACGGAATCTGTAAACTGCCTTACAAAGGGGATCATTGATCCGTCCAAGCTTGTAAGCGGCGTGTTCACACCGGAAGCGTGCACGGAGGCTTTTGAGACGGCTCTGCGTCCCGATACCTTCCGCTGTATCATCGAGTATAAATAGAAAAGAAAGCAAAGGAGATTCAAGATGTTAGCAAATCTGAAAGATATTTTAAGCAAGGCGAAAGCCGAAAATTACTGTGTTCCTGCTCTGGGTATCGGAAACGAAATTAATTTTATGGCATGTCTGGAAGCGGCGGAGGAGAAGCGCTCCCCGGTAATTATGCTGTTCATGTATGGAAAAAATGATATTATGCGCTTTGGAAAATGGGCCAGAGAGCAGGCGGCGGCGGCAAGTGTTCCCGTATCCATCATTTTGGATCACGGTGCAGAGTATGAACATGCCATCTGGGCGATTCATGCGGGCTTTACGGATATAATGGTAGACCGATCCAAGCTTTCCTTTGAGGAAAATGCAGCTCAGGTCAAGGAGCTGACGAAAATTGCACACGCCTGCGGCATGGGTGTTGAGGCAGAGCTGGGCCATGTGGCCATGGGTGATGAGAGCGTATTCACCCGCCCGGACGAAGCGCTGGCTTTTGTACAGGAGACAGGGGTAGATGCGCTGGCAGTTGCCATCGGAACGGCCCACGGCGCTTACAAGGATGCGCCGCAGCTTCAGTTCGAGCTGCTGAAAGAGCTCCGGGATCTGGTTCCCGTACCCCTGGTGCTCCACGGCGGTTCCGGAACGGGAGACGAAAACCTGAAAAAAGCCTGCAGCATGGGAATCAATAAATTGAATGTTGCTTATGAGCTGTACACAGGCGCGCTGGACAGCTATAAGAATTATACAGAATCTTTGCCCGAGCAGTGGCGCACATGGGCTCCCTACGACCTTTACGAAAAGCTGGGAGCGGGTGTGAAAGCAGTTGCGGAGCATCATATGGAGCTGTGCGGCTCTGTAGGAAAGGCATAAAAAAACCAGAGAAAGGAGGGAACTTATGAGGAATGTAGTCCTGGCTCGGATTGACGAGCGGATGCTGCATGGCCAGGTATGCACCAAGTGGATGCAGGCCACCCATGCAAATGTGATCGTATTGGCGGATGACGATCTTGTGAACGACAAATTTACCTGTAAGATTTTTATGGGAATGAAGCCGGCAGGAACGGAACTCGAGATTCTGACAGTGGAGCAGGCGATTACATATTTGAAGGAGGATTCCCCGGCAAACGAGAAGGTCATGCTGCTCACCAAATGTGCACAGAGCTTTCTGCGTATGCGGGAGCAGGGTGCGGCGTATGAGAAAATCATCTGCGGATCCGCAGCGGTCAGCGGAAACAAGTACGGCAAGCGTACCCGGCTGATCCGGGATCTGTACGCCAGCGAGAGTGAGAAGGAAGCCATGCGTGCCCTGATCGGCGACGGGGTCGAGATGGTGTACCAGCTGGCCATCGACAACACCCCGGTAGACCTGGCGAAACTCTTAAAAAAGTAACAAATGACAAAAACAGCGTAGCCCTGAACAATGCCCGGAAGGATTTACGGACGCAGC
>ERZ777305.1291-NODE-1291-length-31298-cov-27.527254_pt1 | contig 31298 bp, 35 predicted proteins | sample MGYA00374965_ERZ777305 | MGnify/ENA primary metagenome ERZ777305 (study PRJEB29328, sample SAMD00013331) | mouse gut metagenome | study: EMG produced TPA metagenomics assembly of the Metagenome analysis of fecal microbiota from mouse which was promoted... | reverse complement strand
AGGTCTACAGGCTTGAGTGAACTCGCCTCAGACACACTCAGTGAAACACTACCCAAAGACTGGAAGGAAAGAACCGGAGACACCTTTGAATGTGAAGTAAGATGGTCGGCTCAATTTTCGCAGCCTGAATTGTATTTCACATCAGAAAAGTTCAAACAGGCTTATATTTTTGGGATTGAAAATTCAAAGATTGTAAGAATACTGCTAACTCCCCGAAGTTTTTCATCAATAGGTTTCTCCATTGATGATGTTCCGTATAATATAGGCTTCATTGAGGCAAATGCGCCCCAAAAGATAGAACCGTTAGTCAATCACTATTTCTGTCCCATCTGTGGGAAAAACAGTGAGCAACTTGACTGGAGAACTGGGTTTATCTTTAAGAATAACCATGAGTGGGGTAAGAAAACCGGACTGAGTGTTAATGCCTCTATATGCCCTGATTGTAATATTGTGTGTGAAGTCAGTGTTAATCGCACCGAGAAATTCTGTCTCACTTTGACTCGTGAGCAACAAGAAAAGGCTAACGCTAAGATGACCGAGGAACAGCGAGCTGAATATGTGGATAATTCAATGGGCAATAAACGACCACTGTTTAAGAGTATTCTTAAAACTAAGACAAACGAACTATCTAAATTCGGCCAGAGGTTCCATGCTCTGTTGAATCAGATTATCTCTGACAATACTCCTGAACTTGTTTTTTCGATGTTAGATAAGCTCTCACTAACTCGTGGGAACCTTAAACTTCATGTTGCATCTTCTGATACACACGATATTGGTGATGAGTCTTATTTCTACATCGGAGATGATGAAAATCGAGATTACAAGATATACAAACATTTGAAAGCCGAGCCGTCGATTGAAGCTGCATGGCAAATATATTTACTTCGTTACTCAAGTACTGTTATGCCGGTATTTTGGCATGGAGGCTACATTGTTCGCAACTATGTATTCGATGAAGCATCCCTCAACGACTATGTGCCATTGGAGTGTTACGACATAAGCGGATTGTCAAGAGAGAATCTTCTCCTACCTGAAGTAATACTTTCCCCTGATGGTCGAACCGCTGATGTATATTGCACTTATTGGAATGACTGGAAAGGTCTGGTACGTGACCATGTTCAACTTACTTTCTTTCACAACGGAAAAGTCAGAATGACCGAGATAGAGCCTCTTTGTCTATTTGAATACAACTGCGGTATCTGCTTTTGATTTACCATTTTCAATGATTTGGTATAATAAAGAAAAACAATATGACTTCAGAAACCAACAAAATACTCGAATCACTCCTAAGGCAGCAAGGCATTACCCAGTTTTACCCTATGGAGAAACCGGAGAAGTGTGAACTTGATGTGCAATTATATGCGTATATCAAGGAAGATGTATTTTTCATATGCGATGCGGAATTAACAAGTTACTCTCGCAAAGCCCTTAATATCCCCACTGATTGTCCTCTTGTTATTTGTCAGGAGAATGACTCATATGCTATTCGAGACATAGCGAAAGGAAAATATTTTATAATCTCATACGATAATATTATCTTAGATGATGAGCCAACTGGCTTCACCGAAATCGGAGATGATTACTTTTTCATAAGCCCAACTATTGACCTGCCCATACAAGATCACAGCATTGTTGGTTATTTACATGAATTTAAGCAAAATGTCCAATTAGATAAACCTTGGATTGAATATGACATATTTAAGTACAGTGAAAAGACAGATATTAACGAAGTGCCTGAGCTACCCAAAATATATTTGGGCGCTTGCTTATACATAAAGAATGTATTAAAGCGTAATCTCAGGTATCTTTTTAGTCAGAAAAATAAGCATGTCTTTTTCAATACAGAAAGCCACACATTTTTTCTCGTTTATAAAACCGACGGGTATGGACGTTGCAGCGCGCTAACTTACGAAGCTAATTATATCTGGATAACAGGAACATTCTTCAACTTTATCAAATTTGACTTAAAGCAACTTGATATTGAAAGTGAAACCGATTATAATAACATTGTAGTGACGTGCAATGGAAGTATTTCTGAGGTTAAAATCGTAAGTGATAGTGGATATACAGAAACAATTAGTACGGCTTACACCCCTAAGGTAGAGTATTCCAATGAATACTTCATTGTCCAGTTCTTCAATTCAACATACTATCATCGTATGACATTTTGTCTTGCGATAAACCGATATGGAAAAATCGTTCTTTCTCGTTCGTTTGATGATCAAGATATTGAGATTAACAACAATTTAATCAGCGTAAAATCAGATAGAGATGTTGATTACTCCTTAATTGATTGTCATGGAAACGATTTAGCTTATGTTAGAAGCAGAGATGAAAATAGGCGTTATTATTATGACGATGTAAAGGTAGAAATAAACATTGAGAAGCCATCTGTTTATAATGATTCAGACTTATTGCTCCGTAATGAAAAGCAGGAAGAATATGAGTCTAATGGTCAAATTTTCAGAGAAAGAAATACTGAAACCACATATCAGGGCGTAATAGAATTACACACCGGAAAGACATTGGTACCTATCAACTTCTCTGGAGTAACGACTAAGATTTGTGTTGAACCGTTCTCAGAGGAATATCACAGGTCAAAACAGGTTTCAATTGTTTGGATAGATCATTATTTTGGGAATGAGAAATCATATTACGGAATGTTTGTAGAAGACAAACTGTTAATACCAATTTTTTATGATCATATCTCGTTCATGTCGCATGACTATGACGAGAAGAAACATTCATTTGGTCACGACGAAAAAGAAACAAACTATGTTCTTGTAAAACACAATGATTCCTGTGGTCTCTACTCTTCATGGGGTAAAAAGATACTGCCAATAGAAGCACAGCACATTGAAGCCTTGGGACAGAACCAAAATACATTATATGTTAAGGCTTATGATTTTGGTGATAGGATCAAATTGATTTATAAAGATAAAATTATTTCCGGATATGACTTCTTATCAGCAGAATCCATTGAAGGAGATGATTTGTCAAACAGAGAAGAATGCGTAAAAGTATCATCCGAAGAAGGATATGCTTTTATATATAAAGGTTTACTGAGAACTTCTTTTTATGATGACATCACGCTCCGTAGTTGCAATATATTATCTGACGATAATAACGAGGAGTTTGTTTTTATTGTAGAACATGATGGGCTACAAGGCCTTCTAAACTCAAACGGAGAAGTCGTGATACCTATTGAACATGAAAATATCGAAGTTAAAAGATCATTCATCAAGGTTGACGGTATAATATATGGGGAAAAAATGACTCCAATAATAAATACTCAAGAATACGACATTGAAGATGAAGCGAAAAATAATGGAAATTATGTCTTCTGGTATGGAAATGAAACAGAAGTCATATTATTCGGATACGACTTCTGGCATACAGAAGTGTTAAAATATGATTTGAATGACCTTCCTGATGAAAGCGACGAAATCATGGGATGGAAATACAATTTCAACAATAATAAGTTTGAGTTTGTGGAAGATGAAGACTACCCATATAATGACTATCCTGATGATACTGATTATGAACGCGACACTTACTATGCTTTGGGTGGCGATGACTATGACGCATTTCGAGAAAGAGGTGGATCGATTGATGATATGATGGATGGAATGGGCTTTTGAATCTAAAATATGAGACTTGTAATTATAACTATCATCCTACTGGCAAGCCATATAATGGCTTATGCCTCTTATGATGGCAGACTTGCTGACAACCCTTATCACAAGTCCCCGACATGGTTATATGTCATTATAATTATAGCTGTTGTTTATGCCGTTGTGAAGGGATTCACAAGTAAGGATAATAAAGGTGCTAATGTAACAAGAAAAAAATCAGAAACAAAACCTAAACATGTTACAAAAGTCTATCAGGAAACGGGAAGATATTGGGATGAATGTCCCTCCTGTAAGGGTAGTGGTTGGATTGGTGGAAAAGAAGTTTTTTACCTCGTTGCTCCTCCCGAAACTGTTTGTTGTGACAAGTGCAAAGGTTATGGCCACCAGTTGACACCTGAAGCAGAACTCTTACATGCTGAATATTGTAAACAATGTGACGAAGAGCAAACTCAATTAAGAAATTTACTTATCCAAAAAGAAAAAGAACGTGCTGAAGAAAAGAAAAGACTTTCCGAAGAAAGATGGCAGAGAAAAAAACAAGCAATAGCTGATATTAAGTCTGCCGGTCGGAGCGTTCTTAAAGAGGAGGAATATTTGAAACAATTAGAGGAATTACGCGCTAAACGAAAGGAATTAGGCAAGAAGATAATGGCAATGCTGGATACAGAACCACTCTGCACATCTTGTCAAAATGAAGAACCCAAAAACGATTGTCCTATTTGCCGAGGCTCAGGACATATCCTTACCGCAGAAGCGAATAAGCAGATGGATGTATTGTTAGAATTATCTGTTACTATAAAACAATTATGGAGCGATTGCCGTGCGTTATATCCGCATGACACTGATTCTATGTTCCATTTTTCATCTATTGACAATATCATCAGCCTTTCTGCTGGAACACAGAAAAACAAACCTCCAAAATCGACATTGATGAGGGAAAGGATTGTAAAACTATTGGAAAATGAACCATATTGTTTTCATTGTATGGCAGCTGGACATCTAAGAGTAAGACTCGATTATGCAACTAAGAAAGCATACGAACAAGTTGCTTGTCCTCGTTGTAAAGGTCAGGGACGTTTTTATTATAATGACAATTAAACCACTATGGCAGAAAGTAAACTGAAGAATCTCGGGGCTTATGAGTTGATGCAAATTTTGCATGAGCTTCATAAGTTAGGTTATCAAAAACTCCGCTGGATGTCTTATATGGCTCCTACCGGACTTAGCTTGCGTTGCCATATCACAACGCAAGACCATATATGTGCCAATCGAGAAATTGTATTTGCCGGAGGCCCTGATGAGATCTTGTGTACCTCAATCGGCTCAATGACTACCGGCGAAGATATAAAGCCTCTGGTTAAGACCTTTATGAATGAGAACCCTCGTCTTCTTGAAATTGGCAAGGGTAACGATCCTGAGTATGTAGAATGGTTCAACAAACTTCTATCTTTCGCCGCCGAAGGTCAAACGCCTGTATTCTATGAAGAATATTGGTCATTGCCGTTGGGACGTATTAAAGCAGGACAATACACAACGCCGACACCTCCCACAACAATGCGTTTGATAAGCTGGAATATTGATGGCATCAAAGCTCATTTTGAAGCATTAAAGAATCTTATACGCGAATACTCTCCTGAGATTATCTGTCTGCAAAAGATCAAAGATATAAAAGACTCTCCGGAATTTGAAATTGACGGCTATAAACGAGAGTGCTTTTCCGCTCCTTATGCCGGGATAGCAACTTATGTAAAGAATTGCATACCATGTTCATTTGATAAACCCAAGAATCCTGAGTTGTCCGGTCATCTGTTAAAAACGGAAGTCTTATATCCGGCATTCACTCTCTACAATATCTACACTCCATACTCCAACCCGAATATTGATGGAGCCATTGAACATCGCAGAAAATTCGATGAGAGTCTGAAAAGGATTGTCGCCACTACACCTGACCGCCTGATAATATGTGGGGACATGAACATCGTTGCCACAGCCAGCGATTGTTGGGATGGCAAATATCAGCGGAATCAAGCTAACTTCCATGATTGGGAGCGACACAATTTCGATGAATTACTAAAATTTGGGCATCTGATTGACACATACCGAACTGTCAATCCATTCTCTAAGGAGTTTTCCTATTTCTTTAGAAATGATCATGTTGTCAGAGCCAACAATCAGGGTCACAGAATAGACTACTTCCTTGCAAGTCGCAGTTTTGAACCTCAGATAGTCAAAGCCGAGATTATAAAGAATTGCACAGTGTCCACAAACAATCCAATCCTCCTTGAAATAAAATACTGAGTTATGATTCGACCCAACGATAAAACCTATCCGGAACTCCCGACTGACATTAAGAAAACTATTGCAGCCTCCGGGCAAAAGATGTGCAAAACAGATAACAGGTATCAAGCCTATTATCGTTATCTACAATCTCTATGGAGGGTATCCAAGAATATACCTGTCAAAAAGAGCAACGGACAATCTGACAATGATGTATATGGGAACTATACTTCAGATCCGGATGCCAACTTTATGACAGACGGTATTCGCTCATTGGTTAACCATGAACTTGCCCCGGAGAATAAAGGGGACAGACTGATTGAAGAAACAAGACTCCGGTCAAATCTTCTTTCATCTCAACCTCTGTGCTTCAACCTTTTCGGGGAGCTGAAGTTAAATCTCAAAAAGGCATTGCAGTTCTTCAATACTCTGTATGACAACTATTTCAAGTCCATTGACAAAATAGAATTTGAATATAATCCTGCTCGTCGCGATCCCCGTCTTACCGGCGACCGCTCGGCATTTGACGTTTTTGTTGAATATACATCAGTCTTCAGAAAAAAAGGTTTTATCGGAATAGAGGTCAAGTATTCAGAAACACTCAATGAGGGAGCTGCCACAGTCGAGGACATTCTGAACAAGCAGTTCTGCAATGAGCCGAGGACAAGACGAGACCGCTATCGCGAGTTGAGCGAAGGACTATTTGCGGAAACAAGTTACGAAGAATTAGAGCAACTACCAGCGTTTCAAATATGGAGAGACCATCTGTTGGCAGTTTCTATGTGCAAAGCTTTCCCCGAAAAATATGATGAAGGAATATTCTTATTCCTTGCACCATTTTCCAATAAAAACTGTCGTGACGGAGTTGAGAAATACAAAAATCTACTTCTTAACCCCGAGGTGAGCCTTGACTCTCATTTTTGTTACGCATGGCTTGAAGAGTATATAGATACTCTTGATAAGGTATTCGGTGAAGACTGGACAAAAGATATGAAAATTCGTTATCTTGGTAATTTATAATCTTATCTTTCGTTATGGGTAATCCAATATTCCAGAATCTCAAAAAATTTGCCAATCTTGCGTCCCTTAAAGAACACGCATCTCATGTCTATGAGTTTGATAATGTTGTGGTAATAGAAAGGAAAGATGGCAAATGGGGAGTTATGACCAATCAGGGCGATGAAATTGTTCCCTTTGGCAAGTACGACCTTATAGAGCCTTTCTTTATGGGACTTTCAAGAGTTAAAATCGGGAATGTCTCCGTTGGAAAGAGTGATAACTATGGTAAATATCGCTGGGGAATCATCAATGTATCCGGCGAGGAAGTTATACCAGTGGAATATACCGAATTATGGCAGTTCCATTTGAAGCAAAAAACTAAAATTCAGATGGCGAAGGGTGCTTCATATGAGTGGCTCGACTTATACGACATTGCTCCTTATCCGTATAATCTTCGTACCGACATACACGGTCGAATTATGGATGCAGAGTATTATGATCAACTTCGAGAGGATTATCGGACTGATGATATAAGTGATGCTTTCGACGGAGACCCTGAAGCTTACTGGAATATTGATTAAGTATATGATGAATAAAGATTTAGATAAAGAAGACCTTGAAGAGTACCTGGAGGCTCGTGAAAGTCAACTTAATAACGTGCTTTCATCGCCTATCGGAACCGGGGATTACTCTATGCCATCGGCTGAAGAGGTTAATGAAACAATCTTCTTGGAAGATGAAATTGAATCCACAAAAGACCTGCTCGACCTCTTTGATGACGAGGACGAGGTCATGAAAAAATTTCTTGGAATCAAATAATTATGGCAGACATTAACAGGATAATTACGTTGATTGATAAGTATCTCGAAACTACGGGACTCAATCGTGTGGAAGCCAATGAAATCTCCATCTATCTGGAGAAGAATGGAGCATTAAGCCACTCAACGAAAGGACAACCTTTGCGCAAACTATTACGTGAGGGTAAAATACCTAATGCGGAACAACCCGGAGGCAAAGGAACTGCATGGTATATCAGACACTCTAATAGAAGAACTGTCGTGAATGCCAACCCCATGCAACCATCAGCCCCTAAAACTATCAAAGTTAAAGAATTGGATTCTGAGACACTTACCGAGGGACTTGAACCGGTTGCCTACTCAGATTCAGAATTCCTGATTTTAGGCACACTGCCGGGTAAGGTGTCTTTACAGACCCGACAGTATTATGCTAATCCCGGCAACTACTTCTGGAGAATCATTTCCAGCATATTTAATGAATCTATGCCTGATTCCTATGAGGGTAAACTGGATGTGCTTAAAAGACATCATATAGCCTTGTGGGACGTCCTAAAATCAGCAAACAGAGATAGTAGCCTTGATTCTGACATTAAGAATCCCAATGCAAATGATATATTAGGATTCATTTCTACTCATCCAAATCTTCGTGTCATCGGTCTTAATGGTAAAGACGCAGAGGACTATTTTAGGAAATTCATCGGGATACATAATCTCCCCGAAAACATCCGTGTTGTTTCTCTCCCAAGTTCCAGTTCAACAAACACGCATCTTAAATTGGATGCTAAGATAAGTATTTGGAATTTGATTCTAAAGTCATGAAACCAACTAACAATCGAGTTTATTGCATAGGGTGTAAACACCCTAAGATGCTCTTTGAGACTCAAACAAAGGCTGATAATTTCATCAAGTTCAATCGTGATGAAATCGCATCATCGTCGGATAAAGTTCCGGCAAGGAGTTATTATTGCTCTTTTTGCTGTGGATGGCATGTTACGAGCGTTGAAGATGAAAGTAAGGCAGAGGCTAATGAAAAACGCGATGAACATACGTGGAATCAGATTATGTCTCTTCGCAGAAAGAAGATGCCTATGACTGAAGAGGGGCAGAAACTTTCTGAAATGCTTGTAGCCACACAGAGTTTAATTCAAAGATGTCAGAGGCAATTACTTCTGACTAATCTTGGAGCCGCTTTAGACTTATTGAAAGACCTTGTTCTTGAATTTTCTATTATTGAGGATAGAGCACGACGATTGAAGATTGATTCAGCAAGAATTGACAGACAAAAAATAAAAATAAAAGCCCTTCAGACCGTTTTTGATATTATTGACGAATATGATATTGATAGCGAAACGAGACAAGAGTATTTGAATCGAGATTCTGAGTCTTCAAATGAAGTCGCAAGGAAATATTTTCAAAACAAGGAATTTGTTGAATACATCAAACATCAGATTTGCGAATTAGAACGTGATTTGAACACCATAACCCCAGATGAATGTAGGCTTAGATGTAACATAATTGCGTCTGCCATAAATTCTTACGAAGGCAAGGGACTCTCATCAGTTAAAAAGGAGTTTCAAGAAAGAATAAGCGAAATTCATCATAGCATACATAAAGAGGCTACTATTCAAAAGAAAACCACGAATCATAATGCTACATACCTGTCCGTAATTGATTTATTGGAACAAGCCCATTCATCAATATCCGAATCTGATTTTACCCGATGTAGTAACCTTATTAAAACGGCAGAATGTCTAATGCCAGATTCAACTGACGAAATCAGCAATGTCCTTTGGTCTCAGATACAAGCCCTTAAAAATCAGTTGTCCCAATAATACAAAAGCATCGCAACTCTAAGCAAGAAAACTTAAAGTGCGATGCTTGTTCTTTATGGAATGAAAAGGGCGGCAAGCTCCGTAAGCCTTCTTTTATGAAGACCGGAATGCCATTTGCCTTTGTAGCGGCAGTGGGAGGTGTAGGCTTTGAAGATGTTGCGGTCTCCGGATTTCAGTTTTTTCAGGATGCTGCTTTTGTTGACCACGCCGGGGCCGCAGTTGTAGGCGAGTGCGCCGAGAAGAACGGAGTCTTTGCCGTATTGGGAGTAGAGAGCGCAGAACTTGGCAAGGTCTTTGCGGAGCAATGCGTCAGCCTGTGCCTCGGTGAGCTGACAGCCTCGACGGTATGGTTCGCCCGGCTGGACTTGATGACCGTAGCCGACATAGGGCCAATGCTTCGGTTTATGGAGAGTTTCAAATTTTTTGATTATCTGGACTGCCCGCTCAAAGAGCGGCAGCTCCATTATCGACCTCTTTGCGGCGAAGGCCGGCGAAGTGACCGCGAGGGTCACTATCGCCATGAGGAATATCAGGATTCTTTTCATAAGCCGATGGGTGTTATGGTTCCGGGATTTACGGGCGTGATGATGCCAGGTGTCTTGCCTCCGTTGTCATCGCCACTGTCCTTACTGTTGAACTCGAAGGTCTGCTCCCACGGGGTTGAGTTGAAGTTATCCTGAATGACCACAAGGAATTTATGGGCGTCGGAAGATTGGGCGGTGTAGTTCAGTCGAAAAGTCTTGCTTTCGAGAAGCACACGGTCGTTGTTGACCAGCACCGGTCCGTCAACAAGTTTGAGTGTTCCCTCGCCGTCATACTGAAAGTAGCGGATTGTGTAGAGGGTGTTGGCATAGTTGCCTTCGGGTTTGATCTCGAAGCGCAGCTCGACGGTCTCGCCCTTTGTGATTTTGTCGCCATAAGGCATGACTTCCACAGTAAAGGGATAGGACTGCTGAACATCGAGGTCGTCGGAGCATGAGGTCAGAGAGATTACGATTGCAAAGAGTGCAATCCAGAAGCCGAAGAACCGGCCGGGGGTGAGGCGGATTTCGCCGATTTTATTGAGAATTGTATTCATATTGTTTTTCAGAGTTTTAATTTTGAATTGTTTGAAATTTTGGGTTGTGTGGTCACAAGGTACTCGTTGAGGTCCTTGTGGTCGGGATAGAGAGCGGACTTGTCCATAACATTATCGCCCAACTCTCTGCGGAGTCTGGCGAGGGTGGCTCGCCCTGCCTCGTCATTGTCGAGGTAACAGGCTATTACGGAATAGTCCGGGAGGACAGTCAGTGCTTTGCCGACATTGGCGACGGAGTTGAGAACCACAGAGTCAAAGCCGTCATTCAGTCCGAGGCGTTCCGCCGAAAGAAAGTCGATGAAGCCTTCAAACACGTTACACCGGGCGTTGCCCCCTGTAATGTGGGTTATATGCTTGGGAGGATACGACCCTTTGAAGAAGGATGAGCGCAGCTCAAATCCATGTGCGTTGTTCTCAAAGCCGATGGCATAGTAGTCTTTGCCATGTAACCGGTAATCGACCTGCACACACCACCGCTGAGCGATGTTCCGGGGAATACCTCTGTCAGCGAGGTATTTCAGCAATGCCGGCGATTCCAGTTTTGAGACTTTCACATCTTCAAAAGTAGGCTGCTCGATGAATGGCACTGGCTTGTATGGCTTTTCAATAGGCATACTCATTTTCTGGGCGATGAACTCCGCCTGCCTGATGAAGTCGGTGGAGTTACACAATTCCCCTGCAAGGGTAAATATGTCACCACCTGCGCCACTGCCAAAATCGAACCATACTCCTTTGCGGGGGTTGACATGGAACGAGGGTTTACGCTCACTTCGGCAAGGGGAATAAAACCACAGACCTTTGCTGTCGCGTCCGGTGGGCTGATAGCCCAACTGATTCAGGAACTCGACAAGCGAGATTTTACGGATTTCGTCGATGTTCATAGGCGCATCTTCCGTTTCGGTTTGTCAGGTTCCTGCTCCTGCTTGGGAGGCTCCACCTTCTGCTCTTTCTCTTTGGACTTCTCCAAAGCTGACATTTCAGAAGCGATATATCGGTTAAGCTCCGACATATTGCACGAGCCTGTCAGCTCATACGCGAGGTCATAGATTCCGCCGTATGCGCCGGACTTTGTATCACGCCATAGGTTTGTCTCGGTGTTGATTACCATAGTCGGCTCGTGCTTGTCATCGTAAGGGGCATTGTAAACCCTGAGATTGCCGTCGGCAGCCACCGGGTATTCCTGGCCGAGAGCCTTCATAAAGTCAGTGAGTTTCACCTTCTTTATGTCGAGACTGATAACTGTCGGCTCCTGTGGGCGACGCGACATTGCCGAAAGTTCCTTGCCCTGCTCATACTCATTCATGTACTTCAGTATGAAGTCCCGTGGATCCGTGTAGAGATTGGGGTTCATCTTCAGGGCGGCAAGGTCGATGATGTCACCGCTCTCATCAGTGGCGTGGTCATACCATCTGTTCGTGTTGGTATCAACCACCAGCATCGGCTCGGGGTCATCGCGCTGCGGCGCATAGTAGAGCTTCATATCCTCGAAAGCCTTGACCGGCTTTTCGCCGAGAGCCGCCATGAACTCCGTCAGTGGGATATTCCTTATATCATTCTTTGTGTATCGCATAGGCTATTCGATTATGAATTTTACACCGACACCATAGGTTGAATGGTATATCTGGACATCGCTCCCAAAAGTGAACCGTCCTTTAATATTGGCGGTCAGGGCTATCTTATCGGAAAGATAGAACTCTGCCTGCAAGTTGAGCGCACCGCCATAGATGAAGTTGTCGCCGTCATGGAGCGTAGAGCCGTCGGGAAGTGTGTTCTTGCCCCAGTTCACAGTCTCATATCCGGCAAGTGCGGATATGCCGCCGTAAAGGTGGAATGTCATCGAGTAGTCGCTGACAAGATGAAGATTGTACCCGGCTTCTCCCGTGAACTGAGCCACCGGGATACGGCCTTTCTCACCGTAAGGCTTGTGTGTCTGGAGATACTCTCCACCGAAAGACCATGTATTGCCGTGATTGCCTGTGAATACCGAGTAGAACACTCCGAGGTCATAGCCGCTGTTGCGGGATTTGCCGGTATAGAAACCGTCTGCCATATTTGCCTTGACTTCCACGGCTGACATTCCGGGGAGGCATCGCTGGGCAAATACTTTCCCTCCTGCGAGGGAAAGCACTACCACAGCGAAGATTGCTAAAATCTTCTTCATGGTCGTTTACTGAATTGAAAGTTCATCAATTACATTTGCTCTCACGATGTCCTCGTTATCGACCACAAAGGACTGATGGCGGCCACCTTCTTTCTCGGCGACCTCGATAACGAGCTGCTTGTCGTCGGGGATTGTGAATTTCTCCAAAGCGAACACTGTTCTTTCAGAGGTCTTTCCATGCACCACCGTCACATAGTTCTGGGCACGTAGAGGTTCAAGTACCTGCTCCTGCATAGCAGTTCGCTTGATAACCTTCTTATCCACAATTTTGAAGCTCACATAGTCGATGTCGAAAGCGATATTGCTTGTGTTCTTCAGCTCGGTATGGAAATAGAGAAGCCCGTTGTTGGTGTAAATGGATTTCAAAAGAAACTGCACCCCGAAGCGTTTTGAGCCCATATGCTTTATCTCGCGCTTGTTCTGCTTGTAAATCGACTTCATAATAAGCTTGACAAGCATAGGACTTTCACTGCCTAACTTTTCGAGATAAATCTCCTGGGCGTTGTTGGGACGATTGACAGCCTCCCCGTCATGGAGGAAGTCGGTCATCTCAATACTCAGAAGCAGAGGCTCTTTCGCAAATTTGACGTTGAAGGTATAATATGATCCATCATCGGTGATTACCGAGAGGTTTGTCTCCTGCTTGAACGACTTGAAGGCTGACTTTACACGCAGCACGTTCTTGGCACCGTCGGCAAGACCTGCCACGAGGTTCTCGTTTCCGAGGTCAACGTATGTGATCTCCGCCGGGAAGATGATATGGGTAGTCTTGTTGTAGCAGACCTCCAGAGCGTGAGGGGGAATCATGCGGTCGAAGCCCACCTTACGGGTCAGACCGTCGAACTTGTCGCCGTCGGTGTAGTTGGAGCCATATACGTTCATGTCGTGTTCGGCTACCTGTTCAGTGTCGGAAGACACATTGTTATCGGTGTTTTTGGGTGCCTTGTCTTTGGCAAAGGCGGTGGTTGCCATGCCGAGGACGGCGATGGCTGAGAGAATAAATGTTTTCAGTTTCATAAAAATTTACGTTGGATTTAAGTGGTTTTTTAATTGTTTTCGGGCTGGTAGAGCATTACCCTGTACCCGGATTTCAGATGCACCTTAACAGTGCGCATCTTCTTTGTGAGATACTGGCTTACGCCGTTGATGAGGCCTCTGCCTACATCGGAGGCTATCTGTGCGCCGGCATCGGTAGAGATATTGATTGAACTGCCCATCGTGCTGCCCATGTTGGCACCGATTTCATGGAGAGCATCCGACTCCATTGAGTTGGGGATATTGATACCCTCCTGACCGTCGGAGTCATAGACTTTCAGCTCCACCTCATAGATCGAGCCGTTTGTCTCAACGGAAGTAATCTCAATCTCCAGACGCTCGTCCTGCAACCTTGCGGCACCGACAACAACGGTGTTCCGGTGAATAAGCCTGTTGCCTATCCACATCGGTTCGGTTGTTCTCAACTTCACCGACTGACCGTTGATTACGGACTGGTTCCCGGCTATGACAGCGGCGATTGTATTCTTGCCTACCGACCTTTTCATGCCGACCGAGGTGTTGAAGCCTCGCTCATTTGTGGCGGCACTCAATGTCGATACCACATTGTGGGTCACATTCTGAACCGGCTGCACATTCCGTTTACCTTTCTCATCGGACTGAGGCGGAGTCTGATAATTGCCGTTCCCATTGCCCATGTACTGTGCGGCAAGCTGATACGACCTTTCAAGAAGTTCCATCTCGTCGGGTTGCTGAGTCTGCTGCTGAGCCATAGCGTTCTGCATCTCCAGCTCGTCGATGCGGACCTGTAACTCCGCCACCTGTTCGGTCTGGCTGTAATCGGGAACATAGAAGTCCTGCAAGGAAGCCTGAGCCTGCTGATAGGCGTTTGCCGAGTTCTGGATTTCATCGGGAACAGATGGTTCTGCCGGAGCGGTCACAGTGTCGAGTCGTTGCGTCACCGCACTGATAGTGCTATCATTCTGTGCCTTTTCTTTCTGCATTTCCTCCTGTTCGTATGCATCAATCTTGGTCTTTGGCATACCGTCGGTAGTTCCATCGGGTAGTTCGGTGTTTGCCTTTCCCTTGACGGCATCTTCCTCTCCGCTCGGTGCGAAGATGAGCCATAGGCAGACGAGACACGAGAGGGTAAGAAGCGTATAAACCGCCAGCCTTTTCAGTCGCTCACGCTCCGCCGGGGTCTTGGGCGTGAGCTTCGCTTTGAGGTCATCGAGCAGTTTCATCTTCAATTATTTTAGGTGAAACATCGGGGTTATCGTTGGAAGGAAGTTCCAGCTGACGAATATGCTCTACCTCGATAGTCTGGCGGGCGTGTCCGGCTCCCATCTTGTAGCAGGCGTGACCGAATACGAAGAAGGCTATGAGGACAAACGCCGAGAGAAGCAAGGTTACAACCGTAAGACGTTGACGGTGGGGCATCTCGTCGCAGGCTTTCTTTACCCGCTCACGGATTCTTCCCTTTGGCCCGTGCCACACCTTATTATATAAAGGTGACACGAGATTGCTGATTTTCTGTTTTATACTCATTGGGATAAGGTGCGTTTTGTGGTTATCAAATCTTTGTTTTCAAGAATTGTGAGACCCTCGATCATGAAGCCGTTGGGATTGTCGTCGGAGCGTGAGGTGTTGACCAGTCGGCAATTCGTTATCAGCGACCTTTCGGTCACGTTGCTCTGACGGATGATCATCTGCCGGGCATAGGTGCGGACATTGTAGGGATAGTCGTTGAAATCGGCGACTATGCTGTCCACCTGCAACACCTGAGTGATGTTACCGGCGATGATGCGGTTGTAGTATCCCTTCTCCACATAATCGGAGTAGTAGTTATAGGCACTCTTGTCGGCCAGTGACATGGCGCGGTTGATGTTGTGTTCAATCGCCGACTTGTCGGGCGACAGAGTGAAGAACAGTTCATGGAAGCGTCGCACGTGTTCACGTGCCTCCGCCGGGCGGTTCTGCTCCATGTCCTGTGAAAGCGCGAGCATCAGGCTCTTGCCGTTGTCCAGAACATAGATTTTTTTCCGCTGCTTTTCGGCAAAGTTCAGCGACAGCACCACCGAGCCGATGGCGACAAGGGCGCAGAGCGATACCATGACTATGCCGAACAGCCTTATCTGCCGAAAAGAGGTTTCAATGTTTTTTAATGACTTAAATTCCATTTAATCATTGATTGAATAGTGTTAGAATACTATTTGAGCAACTTTCCGGCTCGACCTGCGACATTACCCGCGACACCTCCGGCGATGCTGCCGGCCCATGAGCCTCCGGTCATGGCGGTGTTGTTGATGGAGCGGTTGTAGCTGCCCATGCCACCTGCCTGAATAATCCAGCCCGCGACAGTCGGAATCGTGAAGTAACCGATTATGCCGATTATCATGAACACCGTGTAAGCGGTGTTGCTCCCGTCGAGGTCAACATTCGGATTATTAGTCAGTTCCGAAATGTCGTTCTGAAGCATAAGAACCTGAATCTTGGCAAGGATTGTCGAGAACAGATCCGCGACTGGCAACCATAGATAGGTCTGAATGTACCGGCATATCCATTGGACGAGGGTGTTCTGGAATCCATCCCAGACCGATATTGCAAAGGCTATTGGCCCGAGTATTGCCAGCACTATCAGGAAGAATGTCCTTATGGTGTCAATCGTGAGTGATGCGGCTTGGAAAAGCATTTCCAGCAGTTCGCGAAAGAAATTCTGAATTGCTTTCTTTACCTTATACATACCCCTTTCGATATACATTCCGGCAGCGGTGCCGATTTCCGTCACTCCTAATTCATCTATCTGCCTGTCAAATTCGGCATCATCAACAAGATAGGCGGTCGAGGGGTCTTTCATCATCTGCTCATATTCCAATCGGTCTTTCTCTTCCCGGTATTTCTGCATATCCAGTGTCTGACCTTCGAGCATCGAGGCGGTACCCTGAACGATGGGCGACATAACCGAGTTGATTGTGCCGAGTACGACAGTCGGAAAGAACATGATACAGAATCCGATGGCAAACGGACGCAGAAGCGGAAACACATCCACAGGTTCGGCTCTTGAAAGTGCCTGCCAGATTCGGTAGGCAACGTAGAACAATGCGCCGAGTCCGGCTATGCCCTGTGCCACTCCCGCCATGTCGCTGCACAGCGGCATCATCTCATCGTACAGCGACCGGAGTATGGAGTGGAGATTTGTGAAATCAATAGCGCAAAGCATAGGCATCACCAGTATTTTTCAGAGCCGTCACCGTAAAGACTCACAACCCTCTGGGTGTCCGCCTTCTTCTTGGCTCTGAGGTATGACACACTGATATTCTTGTTGGTGAAGTACGCCGTCAGGTTTTTCAGCCTCTTCATTTCCTTGTAGCAGTCATCGACCACATCCATTCTGTCCTTGTCGGTCATACTCAGCGTTGTAATGTTGACCACTTGTTTCAGATCGCCAAGGACTCCGTTGGCTTCTTCGAGTATCCTCGTGTAGCCGGAGGCGATTGCCGACAATTCGGCACTTGTGAAGTTGGGGTCGGTCAGCATCTTCTTGAAGTTGTTGACGTAATAGCCGGAGATGTCGCCAAGCATCAGTACGGTCTGCTGCACCTTGCGGGCATCGCGGACGAGATTGTTGACTGCCTGGAGTGCGTCGTAATACTTCTTAGCCTGCTGGTAAATCTTTACCGTCTCCTTGAAGTTGTTGACCATATTTGTAGCGGTCGTTGACTCCTGAACGAGTGATTTTGAAGAGTTTACGATGCTCTGGGCGATGTTGGACGGGTCAATGACCGTCCACTGGGCGGAAGCCCTGCCTGTGCCTAACAGGAGGCACAGGGCAATGAGGGGGAATAGAATTTTTAACTGTCTCATTTTTACGTTGGATTTAGTGGATAATTAGATTTCAGTGGCAGGAGGAGTGGAACCGTTGTGTCCGAGCAGTTCCTTGAAAGCTGTGTTAAGCTCTTCGTTATCATCGAGACTTACAAATCCCTTCTTGAAAATCTGGTCTTCCTGATCAAAAGAGTCTGCCTTGAAATTGGGGTCATGACGCATTGTCTCAGCGAACCAATCCCAATCTTTTATGGTGCTTCTCTCGAATGTAATTCCTGATGGCGAGAGTACAATCTCATCGCGGTAAGCATTATATCCGATAATGACCTCCTTTTTCCCATCATGGAACTTACATACGTGAGTGTCAAATCCATTATTGATGGCGAGAAGGATATAGCACCCGAGACGAGCCTCTACACCATTGTCTCCATACTTGCTGATGCGGACTTCAAAAAAGTCACAACGGTGGAAAATATATACCTCCATCTTAATCTCGTGATTGAACCATCCACCGCAGATGTGGGATCTAATATCGTTGGTCTCAAATTCGGCAACCGGAGCAATGCTCCTGACAGTTGCCTCTGACATGTCGAGTATCTTATGAATTTCCTCGACAGGTTTTGTTGTTTTTCTGTTTTTCCTTTTCATATTTATTTAGTGTTATCGGATTTTGGAGGCCATGCCTCCGATTATTTTCACTCCTACCAGAAGCAGGAGCAGCGGGAAGGTTATCAGGGCAAGCAGACCGATGAACAGTCCGGCTATTATCGCCCACAGGACATAGAGGACTTTCATAGCGGTAGCCATTGTGCGAGGTGGTTAACGATGTTTGTAATCACGTCTGAGACAAATGGCTTCGCATACAGAATAGCCTTGTAGGTTGCCACAAAGACTGCGGAGAGGACTGCAATACCGGCGAGGAACAGGATAAACCCTATCAGCACTCCAAGAATCGGGTGGAACACTTTGGGTATTTTCATGTCACATTCTCCTTTCTCTCGTTGGCGAGTAGCCTGATTGCCGACTCCACGCTGCCACCGAGTTGGGCGGCTTTGTTGAGCACCTGAATCTTCTCCGTTTCCTCGGTGGTGTAGCAGAGATATTCCTCGGTAGATACCTCAGTGGCATAGACGGCGGACTGTGTGCCGCCAAGTCCAATCCACACCTCTTTATACAGGCGGTTGGGATTGTTAGCCATGTTGATACTGAGTATCTGGCTCTTCTCCTTGTCGGTCAGACCGAGCAGCTCCTGTATCTGGTCAAAGCGGTTCATGTACTTGCGCTGATCCAGAAGAATCTTGCAGTCGGAGTTGTTGATGATTGTCTCCTTGACAATGGGACTGGAGATTATATCATCTACTTCCTGAGTGACTACCACCGCTTCGCCAAAATACTTACGCACAGTCTTGTAGAGGTACTTCATGTACTCCGCCATGTTAGCCGAAGACAGAGCCTTCCAAGCCTCCTCGCATATCAGCATCTTGCGGACACCTTTCAGTCGTCTCATCTTATTGATGAAAGCCTCCATGATGATAATCGTTACTACCGGGAACAGTTCCTTATTGTCCTTAATCGAATCTATCTCAAAGACAATGAAGCGTTTACCGAGCAGGTCGATATTTTCTTTGGAGTTCAGCAGGAAGTCAAAGCGACCGCCGCTGTAATACTGGCGAAGAGTAGTCAGGAAGTTGTCGATGTCGAAGTCCTGTTTGTATATTGGGATAGGACGCTGTGCCATTTCCTGACGGTAATCGTCGCGCATAAACTCGTAGAATGAGTTGAAGCAGGGAACGATGTCCTTGTCCTTATTCATCTTTTCGAGGAACATCGACAACGCCGAGCCAAGCTCACCGCTCTCGGTTTTGGTCACTCTGTCGTCCTCTGACTTCCAGAGTGTCAGGAGCAGCGTCTTGATAGAGTCCTTCTTCTCCACATCGAAGACACCGTCGTCCGTGTAAAATGGGTTGAACGATATGGGACTGTCCTCGGTGTATGTGTAGTAGATACCATCCTCGCCGTGGGTACGGTTGTGGATAAGGTTACACAGACCTTCGTAGGAGTTGCCGGTGTCAATAAGCAGGATGTGGGTGCCTTGCTCATAATACTGGCGCACCAGATGGTTAGTAAAGAACGACTTACCGGAGCCTGACGGACCAAGAATGAACTTGTTACGGTTGGTAGTGATACCGCGCTTCATCGGTTCATCCGAGATGTCAAGATGAATCGGCTTACCCGTGAGACGGTCAACCATCTTGATGCCAAAAGGCGAAAGACTGCTCCGGTAGTTGGTTTCGGCAGTAAAGAAGCACGCTGCTGGTTCGATGAACGTATAGAACGATTCTTCCGCAGGGAAATCAGCCTCGTTGCCAGGCATTGCCGACCAGAACAGTGTCGGGCAGTCGATGGTGTTGTGCCGAGGCATACAGCCCATAGTCGCCAACTGACCGCCGACATCATTCTTGATGCGTCGCAGTTCCTCTGTGTCATCGCTCCACGCCATCACGTTGAAGTGGGCCCGGACTGAAGTCAATCCGTAGGAATGTGCCTCATTGAGATAGCGGTCTATCCACTCACGGTTAATGGCATTGCTTCGGCTATACCGCGAAAGAGAGTTCATGTTCCTTGCCGTTTTCTCGAACTTCGCCAAGTTCTCGTCGTGGTCATCAATCAGTATATACTGATTGTAGATGTGGTTGCAGGGTAAGAGCAACCCGACGGGACTTGCAAACGAAAGACGGCAGTCGCTCCGGTCAGTCGATAACCGCTCATAACGGTTGTCTGTGCTGACCTTCGCAGGAAGATCATCCGTGTCGGAGAGAGTATGCAGACATAACATCTTGTCGCCAATCCTCATTTGTTGCGCCGATAAGTCTATGTCCTCTAAGCAGGTTACATCCTCCATCGAAAGGGACATATACTTCTCGATAAGTCCGGAAGTTTTGTCAGTACCGACCAACTCATCGTCACTCATGCGACGCAGCCGGATATAACCGGTGTCATTGATGATGCGCTCGAACTGCTCCACCGATTCCATGAACTTGACAATCATCTCGTGATTGAGTTCCTTCGGCGTCAACCGTCCACGGCAGAGCGTCGAGAAGTTGCTTTGCTGACGCGCCCTTTCCTTTGTTGTCTTGGTAAGGAAGAGGTAACACCGGTGGGACAGGTACGGACGCTCGTTGAAGTGGCGTTCAAATGAACGGTCGAGAAAAGAGAGGTCATCCTTCTGGAGTTCCGGCTTGTACCGCTCAGACACGAACCAGTCCTGCTTATGCATCACCGAGTAGTGCGGCAGAACCTTAATTGCCTTGCACCATGCTCCGTGCATGGCTTCATACTCCTGCGAGGTGACGGTGAACAGCTCCGGCAGGGCAACCTCGAAAGCGACTGTAATGTCGGCATCTTTCGATATGATGCAGCCGTGTTCGACGGCAAGGAGCGGCAGCTTTGATTCCAGTGTTGTGGCTTTAAGTGTATTTCTCATATCTTTCCTTTAATCAGTCGGTTAAGGCGGAGACGGTTGATGATGTAGCGAGGATGATACTTCACCGCGGTCAGTTTCATCAGACCGTATTGCCCGTACTTGGCATTGAGGTGGAAGGTGAGCCACACAAGAGCTGAGGCGGCAGTAACGCCGAACCCGATGCAGAACCATTGGGAAACGCCGGATATATACATGATGACGTACACCACGAACAGGGCAAGCAAGCCACCGGCGAAGATGAACAGATACTGCGCCTTCAGACCCTTGTATTCCACCGACCGTCCTATGCCTTTGTTGATAGCATATTCGGCCATAGTCGATTAGAGGAAGAACGAGCGGAGGATTGTGGCTGCCACGATAAGGAAGATACACGCTCCGAACCACGAGGCGGCTGTCTTGGTGGTATCGGGATCACCGCTCGACCATTTGGAATAGACCTTGACACCGCCGATGAGACCGACGACCGCGCCGATGGCGTAGATGAGCTTGGTGCCGGGGTCAAAGTAGCTGGTTACCATAGAGGTAGCCTCATTGATACCGCTCAGACCGTTGCCGGCGGCGTAGGCATGGATGCCTGTCGAGAGTGCCATGACAAGAAGCATGGCAAACTGGAAGCCACGGCTTCCGAGAAGATTGTAGATGCTTTTCTGAAAATTCTTGATAGTCTTTTTCATGTTTTTGTTTCAGTTTTTGAAGCATAGGCAGCCCCCGACCGCTCCGCAACCGGGAGCAGCCCACACTTCGGGTTTAGTAAATTGGGGTTGGATTTTTTGCCCTTTCGGACGTGGATTAGTGGTTTTGCCGATTATGGAAGAAGATCATCCGGATTAAAATCGTCAATTTTGGGTGCTATATAGACCTCTGTCTGACGTTTAATTATTACTGTCGGCTCAGGTGTGGAAGATTTTGCTTTTTGAGGATTCGCTGTACGTCTCTGAGTCTTTGACTGAAATATCTGTTCTTTGATACTCTCTGATATACATTCTTTAATCGCGTCAAAAATAGCAGCATCGGTGGTGAATAGCTCAATTAGATTTGTATCGAGCAATGGCTCCAGAACCTTGCCAGCCGCAATCTTATCTTCCGGAGAAACCTCGGGATTAACAGCGTCGCTAATGGATTTTTCTATTTCATCCATAGATGCACCATTGGCAGAAGGAGCTGATACTTCATCAGGCTCTACATCCTCAATCCTTACATTATCAAAAGATGCTTCCTCTTGTTCCTTACTCATTCGGGCATCTTTCAGGCGAGGTTTTGGAACGAAAGTGTCGTTTGATAATTCTTCACTTGTTGGCTTGTCCTCTTCATTGACAAACTCAACATCTTTGAGAAGAACATCTCCCAACTTCTCCTCCACAATACGATTGACACGCTCTTCTACCTTTTCATTGATGCGCTGCTCAATCATTGCATCAAGGTCATCTATATTGAATTGGCTTTTGCCTACTCTCGATGACTTGTTGGTAGGTTCAACTTCTTTTTTTTCAGTCTGTTCAATCGAAGGCTCAACAAGGTTATTTGCAGATGTGGTTCCCGTTTTTTGAGACTTCGTATTTTTGTTCCGGTCAGAGAGAAGATAGACCAGCAGACTGATATTAGAAATCGCTATCGCACCGAGTAAAAATAGTGTCGTCCCGCTCATAGATTATTCAAATCTTCTGTCAGGGAATCGTGAGAGTCCCTTATATGGTTGGCGACATCTTTTTTATAAGTCTCGAAATGCTCCATAAGAACATTGTTGATGTAACCCGCGATGGTCATGGTGGGTTCTGAAGTCTGATTACAAATCTCTTTAATCAGTCTCCAGTATTTTTCATCAACGTATGTCATCTTCCCATTTCGGGCGGTGGAAGCCAAATTCATCTTCGACAAGAACTTGTCTCGATATGCTACAAGACTCATAGTGCAACCGTCTTTTCGCCCTCAGAGGACAAGTTATTGATGACATCCCGGTTTTCAACGAGGTGTTTAATCAGGATATTGGTCACATATGCACCTATGGTAAGTCCTTCTACATCGTAGAGTGCCACGAGCTTACCCAGCTTATTCACAAGCTCTCTCGGGACAAAGATACCTTTGCGGGCACCCACGTTGGAGGGGGTTAGGAAATCGGCAGAATATGCCGTTACCGCTTTCTGGTCAGGAATGTCGGTGTTGACCTTACCGTTGACCTTATTGCAAGTGCGAAGGTCACAGAATTTAGTATGTACCATAAATTTTCTTTAGAATTTTGGAGGACATTTTCGGTAAATGCTCAGAATTGTTGGATAAAATTGACGGAAGTGTTCAGTGAGAACATTGTCAATGTAAGTTGCCATATTAGCATCTTCATCAAGCAAATCGAGAATTGACTTGATTCTTTTGCGGTGGGCTTCACGGATTACTATCTGCTTACCCTTTTGCGTGACCTGACGAAATTTATTTTTGGCAATAAAGGCTTTGATAAACTCAATTTCATCTTCGGTCATATTTAGGGAAGAATACTTTTGAGCAATATCATATTCATCGTCATCAAAAATGTCATCAGGGTTCTCGAATGAAGATTTCCTGTTTTCGGATTTATTGCTTACTCTTTGGGGAGAGGGTTGGCAATCAGGCGGTTTTTCCTTAGAAATGTCAGCAGCTCTCTGGTAAGTCGCAACTGAATCCGCCCTTACATCTTCAATGAAACTCTCAGCATCGAAATCATTATCTCGTTTCTTTGCCATAGAATTACACGTTTATTTTACTTCTGATCTCTGCTACCAGCTCTTCAAGGTTGCTGCCCTTGATTAGCCGTTTATCGGGAGGGAGAACAGTAGAACGGAAAATTCCGGCTGAACCGATTTCCCTTCCGTCTTTCTCGAATTTACTGCTGTTGACAAGAACGGTGTCAAGAGAATCAAGACCGAGCTTAGCCACATATTTGTCTATAATCGCACAAAGATTAGGTTTTTCTCGTGTCTTAATCTTGTTCCAGACTAGATGAAGTCCTTTGATGGAAGTTCTTCCGGTAGTTATCATTCGATTGTTGACATTGTTGGCGAATGATATGGAACTTGCCATTTCTCCTGTCTCAGTCGTTATGGGGACAAAAATATAGTCCATTTTGCTGATGAGGTTAATAATGGCATGGTTGTTCACAGTACCGGTAATGTCAAAGAAAACCACCTGTGTTTCAGGCCTCTCGTCAACGTAGTTGTCAGCTACGGCAATAGCATCAGAGGGTGAAGTGAGGATGATTTTATACATCTTCTTCTTGAACTGGGAGTAGAACCTGTGCATCACTCTCTTGAGATATGGATTCTCTTTAGTGACCAGCAGGTCATGTTCGCGGTAGATGTTCAAGGAATGCTGTGGGTCATCACAGTCAACTACCGCGACGTCGATTCCTTCCACATAATAGAGGTAGCTTGCTACCAGAGTGGTCAGAGTTGACTTGCCCGCACCACCTTTCTGGGTGGCGAAGGCGACGTAAACTGGGTCGCGCATAAAATAAAAGGGATTTAAGTTATAGAATTGACGGTGCAATTTCACCATAATCGCCCGGCTTGATAACCATGTCCGGGTCGAAGTCATCTCCATGCAAAAGACCGGTCTTGCCTATACATGCAGGAGGATAGGGAGGTGAATATATTTCCATATCTCTTCAGACATCGCTCTGCAATCATGAATGCTGCCACATACATACACACATACACACCGATGTGGCAACATCTCGATATACCTCTCGATAGATGAAGGTGGATATATCCGGAGATACAAAGGGAAAGATGGAGCTATAAAGACATGGAAATAGAGTTGTATAAGCCTATGCTTGTATCATCATCTCTATGTCGCTCGCTCCATTTGAGCCTCTGTGCAAGTTAAACGATGAAGGAGTGTAAATAGTTTTCTGTAAATCAGGCACTTTCCCAACTTGTCCCAATCTTTCCCCAACATGTCCCAACTTTTTTTTCAAAAAAAACAAACAGGGGGATCAACATTGTTATTATGGCAAAGCCTGACGCTCCGAAATCGGATGATTTATCCTCGGACAAGGCTTATCGGAAGACTCCATTATATAATAATTAGGCATAGACCGGCGCCAATTATTCTCGGTTGACACTGTTATAATATCCAATTTCCTCTTTTCAGTGATACTCCCGAGGTCAGTTTCCGACTCAACCTATTTCTTTGAGGTAAGATGTTCACATGAACATAGCAAGGTATGTTCCGAGGCACTCATAACTGAGATTGTGCCTCGAAACCCTTGCCATTGCATGGAGCCTGCGATTACTCCAAAGTCGTAATCGCCAAAGAAAACCTGCGGTGCAGTTATACACCAATTTTTCAAAACCACTTAATCCCCGTTTTTTATGAAACAAAAGTTTAATCAGGGAGGACGTCCTCCCAAACTAAATCCGGCCTCTTACCGCTATGTTGTGCGGTTTGATGCAGCCGAGAACGGAGTGTTCCTATCACTCTTTGAAAAGTCAGGGGCTACCAACAAAGCCAACTTTATTAAAAGTGTGCTTCTCGGCAAGCCGTTCAAAGTGTTTGTAGTGGATGAAAACTCTCGTGTCTTCATCGACAAACTTTCTTCTCTTAACGCCCACTACCGGACAATCTCAATCAACTATGACCTTTTGCTGAAAACTCTCCGAGAAAATTTCACCGAAAAGAAAGCGATGAGAGTCCTATCAAAACTGGAGCAGTACACCATTGAACTTGTAAAGGTCAACCGCGAGATTGTCGCACTCGCCAAAGATTTTGACGAGCGATGGTTGCAAAAATCTCTTTAGGCAACTCTCTTTACGGTGCGATAGTCTATAACGGCGAAAAGATAAACAAGGAGAAAGGTAGAGTCCTCGACACCAATAAAATATTCAATGACGGTTCCGGCAATGTCAACATATACCGGGCCTTCGAGGATTTCAAAAGGTGGATGCCCCAATCAACAAGGGCAGAGAAGACAATGATGCACATATCCCTTAATCCTCATCCCGATGATGTTCTGAGCGAGGGACAATATGCCCAGATTGCCCATGAATATATGGAGAAGATGGGGTTCGGGGATATGCCGTACATTATTGTGAAGCATGAGGACATAGACCGCCACCATATTCACATCGTGGCATTGAGGGTCAGACCTGACGGTTCGGTTATATCCGATAAAAACAACTTCTACAAGAGCAAGGACATCTGTCGTGAACTTGAAAAGAAGTATGGACTACACTCTGCGGAGCGTCAGAAGATTACTCCCGATATGCCGATAAAGAAGATTGACCCGGCGGGCGACATCAAGCGACAGGTCGCCAACACGGTCAAGATGGTGGGTATGCGCTACAAGTTCCAGACTATGGGCGAATACAATGCCATCCTCGGATTATACAATGTGAAGTGTGAACAGACCGACGGACGTGTCAACGGACGCGAGTATCACGGTCTGGTATATTTCGCCACCGATGACAACGGCAATGTGATTGCCTCTCCGTTCAAGGCTTCCCGTCTCGGCAAGTTCGCCAGCCGTACCGCCATTGACAGCCGGTTCGAGAAGGCGGCTGACAAGATTGATGTAAAACCGACGAAAAGAATGGTTGCCGAAGTCATGGCTCAATCGTCAGGCAAAGATGATTTCATCGCCCGACTCAAAGAGAAGAACATCGACCTTGTGCTTCGCTATACCGATGACGGGCGCATCTATGGGGCGACGTATATCGACCACAATACAAGGACTGTCCTCAATGGTTCCAGACTCGGCAAGGAGTTTTCGGCAAATGTTCTCGACAGGTGGTTCAACAACCCGCCGGAGAAACCGGTTATCCCCGTCACTCAACCGCAGCCAGAAAATCAGGGTCAACAAACTGCCGGAGACAACACTCAGGGACATGACAGTCATCAAGGTCAGCCACAGTCTCAGCAGGGCAACGCTCCGCACGGTAACAGTCAAGGCAATGACTTTGACAATGCTCCGGCTCTTCCCGGTCTCGACCTGTTCCAAGTCGGTCCCGGTTATGACCCCGAGGAAGAGGCTTTTATCAGAGCCATGCGGCGTAGAAAGAAAAAGAAACGCCGTGGCCCGAATTTATAAACCCCTAAAACATTATATAAAATATGAGTCAACAGGAAGATGACCTCAGGTCGTTGGCTAAAATCATGGATATGCTCCGTGGTGTCAGCCTGATTCTGGTGGTCGCCAATATCTATTGGTTCTGTCAGTCGCTTATCGGCGGCTGGCGGTTCCATGCCGAAACTATGAAGGTACTCGGCAATCTGAACGAGGCCGGAGGATTGTTCAACAATCCGTGGAACGCCAAATGGTGGGCTTTGCTATTACTTGCCCTGTCATGTTTCGGCACCAAAGGTGTCAAGAACGAGAAAATCAAATGGAACCGGATATGGCTGTGCCTCAGTGTGGGAGCAGTTCTGTTCTTCCTCAACTGGTGGATGGTGTCGCTCGGCTGGACTGTCATCTATATAATCACTACGGCGGCAGGCTTTGTCTGCCTGTTGTTGGGAGGCGTGTGGATGAGCCGTCTGCTGAAGAACAACATGATGGACGACCGCTTCAACGAGGAGAACGAATCGTTCATGCAGGAGACCAGACTTCTGGAAAATGAGTATTCGGTCAATCTGCCCACCCGTTTCTACTATAAAAAGAAATGGAACAAGGGCTGGATAAACGTGGTGAATCCGTTTCGCGCCTCGATTGTGCTTGGCACACCCGGCTCGGGCAAGTCTTTCGCTGTGGTCAATAATTTCATTAAACAGCAGATAGAGAAGGGCTTTGGTCTCTATGTGTACGGTGCGCCAGTCAAGGTAGTGTCTTAATCGTCCCTTTGGCAAGGATTAGGCAAGTGTTCTTTGAAAATGACCTATCATCACCGACTTATCTGTCCAACGAAAGACGGCAGGGAGTGTAGCACGTCGGTACAACTATAAGTCAGTTAGTTACCAAACTGCGACTGAATAGCGATGATAAGACAAGTATGAGGGTAAAGCCCGAATTGGTTGAATGATAATCTAAGCGGTCCGTGTAGTAGGCTATGACGTAAGGTAACTATGGAAACAACCACAAGAAGTTTCTAATCGTCATACTGCATCACTCTCTTTGCAGTCGTAGCGTAGGGAGAGCAGGAACTTGGTGCAGCGCAACTGTAATATACAGGAACAGGTGGAAGTCATACCCGACAACTTGTCAAGCCAATAGTTAAGGCACTATAAACTGGGATTGCCTAAACTGTCAGCATCCGCTGACAGCATGGTAACGGAGTCTCCGCAGTAGTCCGAGCGAGGGAAAGCCTCGTACATGGCGAAGGGAGACAGTGGAGATTTTTAATACAATTAATGAATGAAGTGTGAGACTTTATGAGAAATTCAACAAACGTATTAAACAGTCTATACAAACATTGCAAGGACTTGGATTACAAGTACGAGCGTCTGTATCGTATTCTTTACAACAAGGATATGTATGCTGTCGCGTACCAACGTATTGCCCCTAAGCAGGGTAATATGACGGCAGGCACTGACGGCAAAACCATTGACGGAATGAGCATCGAGCGCATTGACAGACTGATAGAGTCATTGAAAGATGAAAGCTATCAGCCAAAACCGTCAAGGAGGGAATATATTCCCAAGAAAAACGGTAAAATGCGTCCACTCGGTATACCATCTATAGAGGACAAACTGTTGCAGGAAGTGGTGAGGATGATTCTTGAGGCAATCTACGAGGGACAGTTTTCTGATTGTTCCCACGGCTTCAGACCTCAAAGAAGTTGCCATACCGCAATGGAACAGATTTCAAAGTCTTTCTGTGGAGCCAAATGGTATATCGAGGGCGATATTAAAGGATTTTTTGACAACATTAATCACGATGTCATGATTAAAATCCTTGAAAAACGCATTGGCGACTGCCGTTTCATCCGATTAATCCGTAAATTTCTCAACGCAGGTTACATTGAGGATTGGCAATACTTCAAATCTTATGACGGAACACCGCAGGGTGGAATCATAAGCCCGATACTTGCCAACATATATCTTGACCAGCTTGACAAATATATGGAGGAGTATGCCTCAAAATTCGACAAAGGTGTACGCAAGGAGGTGAGCAAACTATACAGACACTACCAACGTAAGAAAGGACGTGCAAAAGTAGCTCTTAAGAAAGCCAAGACCGCAGAGGAACGAAACGAGGCTCTTCGCCTCGTCAAGATGTATGACAGTCTCATGATGGTGACTCCTGCGAAAAACGAGGGAGACACCAATTACAAACGATTGAAATACGTTAGATACGCAGATGATTTCCTATGTGGCGTGATAGGCTCTCGTGAGGATGCAATCAAGATTAAAGCGGACATAAAAGAATACCTTGAATCCAAATTAAGATTGGAATTATCCGAAGAGAAGACCCTTGTCACCTACTCAAATAATCCTGCGAAGTTTCTCGGCTTTGAAATCCGAAACAGAAAATGTGCGGAAACACGCAGAGACACACTCGGTAGAAAGAAAAGGTCTCGGAATAAAACGGTTGAGATTCGTATCCCTAAAGATACGGTCAAGAAAAAGCTTCTCGATTATGACGTTGTGGAAATAAAGAAACACAACGGTAAAGAAATCTGGAAGCCGAAAGCAAGACCCGAACTCAACTTTAACGATGACCTTGAAATTCTTCAAAGATACAATTCTGAAATAAGGGGTTTCTACAACTATTTCGGAATTGGTGTCAACTGCGCCAAGCAGATGAACAATTTCGGATACATTATGGAATACAGCATGTATAAGACTTTTGCCGCAAAATATCGTAGCAAGGTTACAAAGATATGTCGCAAATACAAGAAAGACGGCATTTTCACCGTGAGCTACCAAGGCAAGAAAGGAAATACTATCGAAGCTAAATTCTATAATGGTGGCTTCAAAAGGCTAAAGCCATCAAAGGACAGTAGAATTTCAACTCTGCCGAACTTCATAATGCACACAAGCACCACAAGCCTGATGGACAGGCTTAAAGCACAAAAGTGTGAATTATGCGGGGCAACCGACAGACTCGAAATGCATCATGTAAGAAAACTCAAAGGACTCAAAGGAAAAGAGCCTTGGGAAAGAATGATGATTGCACGTAGAAGAAAAACGATTGCACTGTGCAGTAGTTGTCATAAGAAAGTTCACAATGGCAAGGCATAGACTGAATATCAAAACGGAGAGCCGGATACGCTGGAAGGTGTACGTCCGGTTCGGAGGCGAGTATTTGGAAACCGGTCATGATTGCATGGCACGGCGCTGGGTGCTTAGCCTACACTACAAGTTCCCGGATCTTTCACTTATCGCCTATAACCACATGAAGAACCATGAGGAAGGATATGGCAAGGTAAAGCCGTCGTTCTATGTAATCAACTTCGACGATCCGGAACATTCCCACCGGTGCAATCCGATACACCCGGCTTTCATGACGGACATTGCCGATGCTTACGAGTCGGCATATACCATCATGATGAACCTAAACCGCACGTGGATCCAGAAACAGGGTGATTTCTTTGTGGAGTCGCCGATTGTACTGTTCGCGGCTATAATATGGTATCTAAAGTGCGCCCATAAGGCTGTATATTAATTGCTTAGTAGCATAAGTTAGGTTAGGGTTCTTAGGCGTGTTAGCTCTGATATTTACTCAATTCACATCTGTTAAAGAGTAGACAACAATGTTTAACACGTTAAATAAACCTAATGTCATCCAACTTATCCCAACGGGAAACCCAAGGGGGAGTGTAGCATGTTGGAAAAGCCATAAGTCAACTAACTGCCATGTTGCGACTGAATGGCAAGACATAAAGACAGACACGAGGATGAAGCCTGTATTGGTTGAACAATAGTCCAGTGGCACACACCAGGGCCATGGCACAAGGCAGTTACCTCAAAACGCCATGTCGCGAGTATCCCAGCAAGATTTGTAGGTTGTTTGGGACTCTGAACCGACTCCGACACGTCTGTAATAAGCAGATTAACGGACGAAAGTTGCATCCGACAGTCTGTCGCGCTGCTAATGTACAAGCTAAATGGGGATTACCTAACCCGAAACGCCGAAAGGCTATAGCCGCAGGGCTTGAAAATTCGGTATGGTAACGGAGCCTCCGTAGTAGTCCGAGCAAGTTAACGGCTTGCACATGGCAAAGGGAGGCAGTTACACCAACTCAATATTATTAAAGGAAAATCACTACTGTCCACTAAAAAATGGACGAGGTTAAAAATTAAATAAATTCGGT
>ERZ777305.1290-NODE-1290-length-31320-cov-3.018263_pt1 | contig 31320 bp, 25 predicted proteins | sample MGYA00374965_ERZ777305 | MGnify/ENA primary metagenome ERZ777305 (study PRJEB29328, sample SAMD00013331) | mouse gut metagenome | study: EMG produced TPA metagenomics assembly of the Metagenome analysis of fecal microbiota from mouse which was promoted... | reverse complement strand
TATGGAATTATGTTTGAATAATGGGATTAAAGCGCATTACGTTCATTTAAAGACAATAGATACAAAAGAGTCCTATTTTAATGTTATCGCAGAAGCAAAAGAGTATGCAAAGAAAAACATCCACAACAGACCTCAGACAACCGGACGTCTGGCCGGAAAAATCGCGGTTGTCACAGGAGGAGCCCAGGGCTTCGGACTTGGCATTGCCACAGAGATGTACAAGGAAGGCGCAAGCGTAGTGCTGGCCGACTTAAATGAGGCTCAGGCTGCAGAGGCTGCGAAGGCTTTGGGAGAGCGGGCCATCGGGCTGAAGGTTGACGTTTCCAACGCAGAATCTATGGAGGCTATGGTCTGCGGAACCGTAGAGCGCTTCGGCGGCTTGGATATTTTCGTATCCAACGCAGGCGTATTGAAGGCAGGCAGCCTGGAGGTAATGGAGACCAAAGACTTTGAGTTTGTTACAAAGGTCAACTACATCGGATACTTTAACGCGGCCAAGTATGCTTCTGCCATTATGAAAGCCCAGCATGAGGCGGACGGGGATCTGTGGTTTGATATTATCCAAATCAATTCCAAGTCCGGCCTGGAGGGTTCCAAGAACAACAGCGCCTATGCGGGCGGCAAGTTCGGCGGCATCGGCCTGACCCAGAGCTTTGCCCTGGAGCTTATTGGCTCCCAGATTAAAGTAAATTCCATCTGCCCCGGCAACTTCTACGACGGCCCCCTGTGGTCCGATCCGGAGAGAGGATTGTTCGTGCAGTACTTAAATGCAGGCAAAGTTCCGGGAGCGGAGACGGTGCAGGATGTGAAAGACTATTATCTCTCCAAATCCCCCATTCACCGGGGCTGTACGCCGGCAGATGTGGCGAAAGCGCTGTTCTACTGTGTGGAGCAGAGCTTTGAGACGGGACAGGCGGTTCCGGTAACCGGCGGACAGAATATGCTGAATTAGGAGGCTCACTCATGGACAAATTTGTAGAACGGCAGGAAGTGTTAAAACTTTTGAATGCCTCCGCGCCGGAAGAGCGTCTGGCGAACCTGGCCATTGTGCTGGGGGAGGAGAAGGAGAAGCCGGAGGTAAAACCCCAGTTTGCCAACAACCATATTCATACCATTTATTCTTTCTCACCCTATTCCCCCACGGCGGCGGTGTACTGTGCCAGGGATGAGGGCCTGCAGACAGCGGGAATCATGGATCACGACAGCATTGCAGGGGCGGTGGAATTCCGCAAAGCAGGCAAGATTGCCGGGATCGGAACTACCTGCGGCATGGAGTGCCGGGCAAGCCTTGCGGGGACAAGGATGGAGGGAAGAAAGCTGAACAATCCGGATCAGGCGGGTATTGCCTATATGGCCATCCACAGCGTACCCGATTCCGGTTTTGCAAAGCTGCAAGAGACCTTTGCGCCCCTGCGGGAGCGCCGGAATGTGCGCAACCGTAAAATGGTGGACAATATCAACCGCCTGGTGGAAGCATCCGGGATTACCCTTGACTTTGACGCGGATGTGGTACCGCTTTCCCAGTATGAAAACGGCGGTTCCATCACCGAACGCCACCTGCTTTGTGCTTTAAGCGAAAAGATCATTGCCAAAGCAGGCAAGGAAGCATGCGGGGAGTTTGTAGAAAAAAGCCTGGGTATTTCCCTTTCGGAAAAACAGAAAAACCAGCTTTCCGATCCGTCCAATCCCCATTTTGTTTACGATCTGCTGGGCGTTTTGAAAGCGGATCTGGTAGAAAAGATTTACATACCGGCTACGGACGAGTGCATTTCCTTCAAAGAGCTGGTGAAGCTGGCGGATGAAGTGGGAGCCATTCTCTGCTATCCCTATTTGGGGGATGTGACCAATTCCGTCACCGGAGACAAGAAGGCGGCCAAATTTGAAGATGACTTCCTGGACGAACTCTTTGAGATGCTTAAAGAAGAGGGCGTTCACGGCGTCACCTATATGCCGGCCCGCAACACGAAGGAGCAGATGACAAGGCTGCAGAAATTGTGCAGGGATTATCATATGACAGAGATTTCCGGAGAGGATGTGAACAGCTCCCGGCAGAGCATGATCTGCACGCAGCTTTTGGATCCCCAGTTTCAGCATCTGGTGGATGCTACCTGGAAATTGATAGAACGGGAAAAGGATGAGTGAGACATGCAGGGAGATATCAGCGCTGTCCGGGAGGTACTTCTGGTCGCCAGGCGTCTGGATGAAAAGAAGCTTTTAAACGCCGTGGAGGGCAACATTTCCCTGAAGAGGAACGGCCTCATTTACGTGACGCCCAGCGCCATGAACAAGGCCTTTCTCACGGAGGAGATGATTGCCGTAACCGATGAGGACGGCAATCAGATCGGCGGAAATTACAAGGCCACCTCTGAGCTGCGCCTTCATGTGCTGACTTACCGGATGCGGGAGGATATCGGGGGAATCGTCCATGCCCATCCGCCTTACCTGACCGCCCACGCAGTCTGCGGAAAGCCGGTGGAGACCCGGGCATACCCGGAGATGATGTTCAAGTACGGAAGCTTTCAGGTGGCGCCTTACGGCCGGCCGGGGACGGACGATATCGTCCGGGGGCTTAAGCCCCTGCTGAAAAAAAGCGATGTGGCCCTTCTGGAGAATCACGGAGCTATTGCCGTGGGACCGGATGCCCTGGAAGCCATGAATAATATGGAGGCGGCGGAAGCCATCGCCAAAGTCCTGACACTTGCAAAGCTGGTCGGGCAGGAGAAGAACCTGCCGGAAGAAGAATGCCGGCATCTGATGGCGGGGCACGAACAATAGAAACGGAAAAACATTTGCCAAACTTATAATAAGGAGATAGGAATATGAAAACAAAAGCATTAAGACTTTACGGAAAAGAAGATCTGCGTCTGGAGGAATTTGATCTCCCGGAACTGAAGGATGATGAGATCCTGGCAAAGGTAGTGTCCGACAGTATCTGCATGTCTTCCTACAAGGCAGCCATGCAGGGAGAGGATCACAAGCGCGTGCCCGACAATGTGGCGGAGAATCCGGTTATCATCGGACATGAGTTCTGCGGCGAGCTGGTGAAGGTGGGCTCTAAGTGGGCTCATGAGTTCAAAGAAGGGGAGAAGTTCTCCATTCAGCCGGCCCTGAACTACAAGGGCACCCTGGACGCTCCGGGCTACTCTTTCCAGTATATCGGCGGAGACGCTACTTATATTATCATTCCCAGCCAGGTAATGGAGATGGGATGCCTTCTGCACTTTGACAGTGAGAACTACTTCGGCGGATCCCTCTCTGAGCCTCTGTCCTGCGTGGCCGGAACCTTCCACGCTATGTATCATGTGACCAGAGGAAAATACGAGCATGATATGGGAATCAAAGAGGGCGGCAAGATGGCAATCCTGGCAGGTGTAGGCCCCATGGGACTGGCAGCCATTGACTATATCATTCATTGCGATCGCAATCCTTCCCTTCTGATCGTAACGGATATCGACGATGCGAGACTGGCCCGTGCAGAGCAGATTCTCTCTCCCGAAGAGGCAGCGAAAAAGGGAATCAAGCTGGTATACGTGAACACCGGAAAGGTGGAGGACCAGCATAAATGTATGATGGATTTCACGGACGGGGAAGGATACGATGATGTGCTCTGTTTTGCACCCGTAGCTCCGGTGGTAGAGCTGGCGGACAGCATTCTGGCCCAGGACGGCTGCCTGAACTTCTTCGCAGGCCCCTCTAACCCGGAATTTTCTGCGAAATTCAATTTCTACAACGTGCATTATGCAGGAACCCATGTAGTGGGAACCTCCGGTGGAAATACGGATGATATGAAAGAGTGCCTGACCATGATGGGACAGGGAAAGCTTGATCCGGCCATCCTGGTAACCCATATCGGCGGCCTTGATGTGGCTAGGGAGACGACCCTGAATCTGCCCAAGGTTCCCGGCGGCAAGAAGCTGATTTACACCCACATTTCCCTGCCCTTAACTGCCATTGCGGATTTTGAGGAGAAGGGAAAAGAGGATCCCATGTTTGCCGAGCTTCATAAGCTGGTTTCCAAGACCAACGGCCTGTGGAATACAGAGGCGGAGAAATACCTTTTGGAGCATGCCAAGGCGATTTAAGGATCTTATAAGGTACGGCGCAAATAAAACAGCTGCAAGTCATTGCATTTTGATGGCTTGCAGCTGTTTTTGTTTTTTTTGCGGAAACGCAGCTCTCTCTTAAAAGATATAGCTTTCCCCTTTATATAAAGCAGCACAATTATCCTATTTCACAAAATTCCTTGCAACATTTTCCCTCTTGTGCGACTCTATATAAATAGAAGTACATTTTATTCCCCGGGTGAGGTAAAAAGATGGAGCGGTTTATGGAACTATACCGGACGGTATACAAAGATTTGTACCGTCTTGCATACTATTATGTGGGTAATGCCGCAGATGCAGAGGATCTGGTGCAGGAGGCAGTTCTGGCAGCTTACGAGAATTTCGGAAAGCTGCGGGAAGAAGAGGCTTTCCGGGTCTGGATTTTCCGCATTCTGACGAACTGCTGCCGGAAGCATTTTAGAAAGAACAGGCGGACGGAAGCAGCGGCAGAGAGCCCGGAGGGTTTTTATGAACCGGAGCTGTCGGCAGGGACCCAGGTGCGGGAGCTTTTGGGCAGTCTTTCGAAGGAGGAGCGCCTGATTGTAGTTCTGACCGTTTTCGGCGGCTATAAGAGCCAGGAGATAGCCCGGATGTTAAAGAAGAATCACAGTACCGTCCGTTCCAAATATCGGAGGGCGTTAAAGAAACTGGAGCTGGAGCTCAGGCAGGAGGTGCGGAGATGAGAGAGAGAAAAGCAGAGAAAATCGTTCTGGAAGAGATCCGAAGAGACGGGGAAAAACTTTGCATTCCCAAGAGCCTGGAACCGGAGCGGATGGAGGAAAGCTTAAAGGAGCATGAGAGAAAGCGGTTTTTCCTGCGGGGAAGGCTGTATCCGGCTTTGGCGGGAGCAGCCTGCGTCTGCCTGATTGGCGGGGCCCTGCTCCGGATGGAGCGGCTGGGGCTTTTGGCTCCGGCCAGGGAGGAAGCGCCTGGGATTTCCGCAGCAGATATGGAAGCAGTGATTTCCCGATGGGAGGCATGGCCGGAGGAAGAGCGGGAGCTTTTGGGGAGCCCGGAGAAGACATATGAGGAGATTTATGAGAGGCTGTCCCAGAGCTGGCAGGAACTGTCTATGGGTGCGGATGAGGCAGATCGGTATGATGTGGCTGAAACGGAGATGAAGGCCGAGGCATCCTTTGTTCGGAAAGACAGCGTGAAAGAGAATAGCAGGAAGGAGGCTTTCGGAAAAACCAACGTACAGGTGGAGACCGTGGCGGAAGCGGACCGGATTCAAAATGACGGAAGATACCTCTATCAGGTTGTACAGCGGCAGAAGAGTATGAAAGAAGAGGTATGGGGTACGGGCATTCAAATCCTGGATACAAAGGACGGCCTTAGGGAAACGGCATATCTGGATGGTTTTGAGAGTGTGAAAGAGTTTTACGTGTGGGAAAATCTCCTGATTACCATAGAGGATAAATATTACGATTCTGCGGGAGCCGTTCCCCTGCAGGATAAAGGCAAAAAAGCTGTCTATGACCTGGCCTATATGCCGGAACAGTATCACGAAATCCGCATTTACGATATACGGGACCGGGAGAAGCCGGAAAAGCTCAAGACCTTTACCCTGCAGGGAGGCAGCGAGTCCTCCCGGATTTCGGAAGGGTATTTTTACGGAATCAGCCATTTTACGGCAGCGCCCGGAGAAGGAGAGGAGGATTACGATGCCTACATTCCCACCCTGGACGGGAAACGCATGGAGGCAGGAAAGATTTACTGCCCGCCGGAGCAGACTGGGGACAGCTTCCTGGTTCTGGTATCCATCGATCTGCAAAATCCCTATGAATTTGTGGATACCCGGGCAGTACTTATGGGCAGCGGAACTTACTATGTGAGTGAGCGCAATATTTACCTGGCCAGCTACCGTTCCGTTTATGAAAATCCGGCTCCCCGGGAGGGGAAGACGGCGGATTGGACGGAGCTGCTGCGCTTTTCCTATCTGAAAGGGCGGTTTTACGGCCAGGCCCGGGGGGAGGTTCCCGGAAGGCTGGACAGCAGTTTTTCTATGGATGAATACGAGGGAAATCTCCGCCTGGTGACTACGGTGCAGGAGTATGAGGCCAAGAGAGTTACGGACGACCGGACCGGAGAGGAGCTGGGCTATGATTACGGGCAGGTAAAAGAGAGCAACGGTTTATATATTCTGGGAAAGAATCTGGTTCTCAAAGGAAAGATAGAGGGATTGGCGGAAAATGAGAGCATCTATTCCGCCCGGTTCCTGGGGGATACGGGATACTTTGTCACCTTCCGCCGGACGGATCCTCTTTTTGCCGTGGATCTTTCCAACCCGGAACAGCCAAAGGTTCTGGGAGAGCTGAAAGTGAGCGGGTTTTCCGATTATCTCCACGGGTATGGGGAGAACCGGCTTCTGGGCATCGGCATGGAGGCAGATGAGGACACGGGACAGCAGCAGGGTATGAAGCTTTCCATGTTTGACCTGGCCGATCCGGCGGACGTGAAGGAAGAAGCCCGCTTCCGCCTGGAAAATTATAATTACAGCGAGGTCCTTTACAACCACCGGGAAGTCCTCATCGACGTAGAGGAAAATCTCATCGGGTTTTCCGCGGACGGCAGTGACAACGGAAACTATTGGAGACGGTATTTGGTGTTTTCCTACGAAAACGGTGCCTTTGTAAAGAAGATGGAGCTGGATATGGAAGGGGAAGACGGCGGTTATATGCGGATGCGGGCTACGTTTATAGGGGATACCCTCTATCTCTTATGCGAAGACGGGCATGTCCGGGCCTACAGCCGCCAAAGCGGGGCGCTTTTGGAGGAGCTGTAAAAAGCGGATTGGCAAACCCGCCAGAAAGTTGCGGCGCAAACGATGCAAGAATGCGGCGGACGGTGCGAAAAGATATAAAAGTAGGAGTGGCCCCGAAGGGACTACTCCTAAATGGTATTTACGGTATTCAGCTTGGTTTGTCCATTAAAACAATTCTATACGGCCAAGCAGCAGGTCTATCAGATTGCAATGGAATCATCTTTCTTTTCCGCAACAAGGACCTCAACATATTCACAAAGTGTAATGGGATTTCTGAACTTATAGTAACGTCTCTGGTCCAATTCGATTTTTATGATATGGTCTTCCTGAACTCCCTGTGAGAGAAGGTACTCATAGAACAAGTCAAACAGCAGTACCGACTTTCCGCAGCGGCGGATGCCAGTGATTACCTTGACTTCGCCGTTCCACATATGATGAATCATGTGATTCAAGTAAGAATCTCGTTTAATCATGATAATTACCTCATACTTGCGACGATTACGTCGCTACTTTCTTATATGGTATACCACGAACTGCTCAAACTATCAATGGTACTGCAGAAAGTTTATGATAAAGTTACAGCGTTTGCGCTACAAGTACAAGGTGAGAGCATTTAATTTCGTCCGGGATAAGATCCTTCCTTTTGACGTCCGGACTTATATACCCTTCGGGCATCCCGTATGACAAGTCCTTTGGACTGTCCGTTAAGGTATACTTCTTGGACTACTAATGTCCAAGAAGGTATTATAATCTGAACGCCGGAAGGAAAGGGCCTCCCCCTCCAAACGGAGGCAGAGGTTCCGGGAAGCTAATCCCTAAGACGCACTAGAAAACTGCTCGGCAGAGGCCTCACAGTTTAAGTGCTTTCTAAGGGATGGATCTTCCCTCCGCCTCTTAGATGCCTCCTAATTGTTTGGACGGGGAGGCCCTTTCTTTCCGGCTGACAGCTATAATACTTATGTATAGGAATCGGCAGCGTTCAGAATCGGGCAAGGCCCCGGAAAACAATTCAGGGGTTGCCCGATTCTGAACGCATCCGGTTTTATATAGAAAGCTGCACTTCCTGCATCCTCTCCCGGGCAGATGTTATCTTGCAGGCATTTTAAAGTCTGCAAGCGCTTTGTTTAAGTAGTCGTTAAAAGGCTTCATTGCTTCAAAGATCTTTATCATTTGCGGCAGGAAGGTTTCTATATTCAATAAAGATTCATCATCTACAGGGTATTCCAGATACCAGCTTTTGTATTTCAGGAATTCGGCCTGGGGATGTTCTTTGTCATATCCGGCCGGGACATTTTTTAAAGCGGTTCCCTGTACGGTGAAATAGTTCCGGAATTCTTCATCGCGGATGATTTCTTCCCACTGGCCGGGATTTTTAGAAATGTAATCCCGCACCATGGCTGTGGCATCTTTGAACATATCCGCAAACAGTCCGCCGCCCAAGAAAGAGCCGTTTCCGGGTTTTATCATCAAATAGTATCCCACCGGAACGGGGAGCTTTCCCATGGGCCCGATGTGAGCGCGGAAGGAAGGGTTGTAGGGGGATTTATCCCGGCTGAAGCGGGTATCCCGGACCAGTTTAAAGGTAAGGTCTTTGGGGACCAGGTGTAAGACAGACTCGTCCTGTTTACCGAGTTCAAAAATCAGCTCTTGTATTAAGGCTTCAAATTGTGCGTTGGCTTCTTTGTACTCTGCCTTATGCAGATGATACCATTCCCGGTTGTTGTTTTCGCTTAATTCCTGTAAATAATGAAAAATAGGTTTTGTGTTCATATGTAGGTTCTCCTATTATAGTTCCGCACCCGCCCAGCTAAAGCCCCGGCAATAGAAGAATTTTCGTCCGCAGATTCATGCGTCCGCAAATCCTTCTGGGCTTTATCCGGGCAGTTGCTGTTTTGGTTGTGAGTTCCGCAACCGCCCAGCTAAAGCCCCTGCAATAGAAGGTGCTGTCCGGGCTGCTGCTTTGATTATGATTTTTTGACCACGGACAAAGAGGATGATTTCAAAAAGTCTTTGATAAACCCTGCCGTCTGCTCCGGAGCGCCGTAGAGTTTGAGAAATGCAAAGTGCTGGGCCAGATCGTCGATTTCCTCCATGGCATCTTTTACTTCCAGCATGGTCTGGCGCGGGATCGGGCCGGCGGCCGTGTAATCCAGGCGGGCCGGATCGAGCCTGTGGCTTTGAATGGCGTAATTGACCCTGTTTTGGCAACGGCAGGAGCCGTTTCCGTATTCGCCGCAGTAGGCGCTCAGAAACTCGGCCATTTTTTTGCGGATACGTGAAAGACGTTTGCGGTACGCTTCAGGAGAGATTTCTAAAATCTCTCCGGCTATGCGGCTGTCCAGCTGAAACATGGTTCCCAGTATAAAAATGCAGCGGCTTTCCATATCCAGACATTGCAGCATAACATTGGTACAGGACATTTTCAGTTCTTCTGCCAGAATTCCCGTTTCTACGTTCTGCGTCAAATCCGGCACATTATGGATGTCCCCGTTTTCGATGTCGTTTCCGTAGTATTCAAAGCTTAAGGGACAGTTGGCGAACATGTGCTTCCTGTAGTTTTTCAGATGGTTCACGGCAATGCGGAATACCCATGTGGAAAAGGAACTTTCTTTCCGGAAAGAAGACAGGTGGGTGATGATTTTCAAGAGAATATCCTGTGCAGCGTCTTCCGCGTCCGCAAAGGTGCCCAGCATTCTCAGCGACAGGTTAAATACAAAATCCTGTACGCCAAGGAGCAGTGTTTCCAGAGATTCGGAGTCTCCGTCCACGGCTTTTTCGATTAAAGCCAAAAATTCGTCATTTGTGCTTTCCATGTGATTACCTCCTCTATAGAATTAGACAATCCAGCGGGGCTTGTGTGACAGAAAAAACCGCTTTTTTATTTATTATATAGGGAGAGTAGAAGAAAGCCAATAGAAGATAGAGAAATATTCTTTCGCTTACCCAATCTTCAAATAATTCCGCATACTCTTTAAAGCATTCTTCTCCAACCGGCTCACCTGGGCCTGGGAGATGCCGATCTCTTCCGCCACCTCCATCTGGGTTTTTCCTTCAAAAAATCGGAGATTAATGATGTAATTCTCCCGCTCCGGCAGCTTCTTCATGGCCTCGCTTAAAGAAAGCTCCTCCACCCAGAGCTCCTCCCGGTTTTTTTTGTCGCTGATCTGATCCATCACATAGAGGGTATCTCCGCCTTCCGTATATACCGGGTCGTAAAGGCTCACCGGGCTCTGGATAGCGTCCAGGGCAAAGACGATATCCTCTCCGGAGATGCCGATCTCCTCCGCAATCTCGCTGATGGTGGGTTCTTTGGCATTTTTCCGGGTCAGGCCCTCCCGGGCATAGATAGCTTTGTAGGCCGTGTCCCTAAGAGAACGGCTTACACGGATGGAGTTGTTGTCCCGCAGGTATCTCCGGATTTCCCCGATGATCATGGGAACCGCATAGGTAGAAAATTTCACCCCCAGATTGCTGTCGAAATTGTCGATGGCTTTCATGAGGCCGATGCAGCCGATCTGGAAGAGGTCGTCTACGTTTTCATTGCTGGCGGAGAAGCGTTTGATTACGCTTAAAACCAATCTTAAGTTTCCTTTGATGTAAAGCTCCCTCGCTTCCTTATCTCCCTGTGAAATCCGTTCCCACAGCGCCTCCTTTTCCTCCGGTTTCAGAAGGGGAAGCTTTGCCGTGTTTACGCCGCATATTTCAACCTTGTTCAGTGCCATATTTCCTTACATCCTTTATTTAAAGTTCCGCTTAAGCTGTTGTTATTAACAAGATTTCCCGATGGATTTTTTCTATACGCGGCTTGGGAAAAATAAAAAAAATAATGGGCCTTGACAATCAAGAAACAGTTGTAAACCCCTGGATTTTGTTATATAATGAGTACCACTGACGGGCAGTCCCGTCTTTGATTTCTACAGAGATAACAGGAGAAAATAAAATGAGTAAGGTTCGAACAAGATTTGCGCCCAGCCCCACCGGAAGGATGCACGTGGGAAATTTGAGAACAGCCCTGTATGCCTATCTGATTGCCAAGCATGAGGGCGGGGACTTTCTGCTCCGCATTGAGGATACGGATCAGGAACGCCTGGTGGAGGGAGCGGTGGATATTATTTACCGGACTCTTGAGAAAGCCGGGCTTAGGCACGATGAGGGACCGGATAAAGACGGTGGTGTGGGGCCCTATGTCCAGAGCGAGCGCCAGGCGTCCGGGATCTACCTGGAATATGCGAAAAAGCTGATTGAGAAGGGGGAGGCATACTATTGCTTCTGTGATAAAGAGCGCCTGGATTCCCTGCGCACGGAAGTGGCGGGAAAAGAGATTGTGATTTACGATAAGCACTGTCTCTCCTTAAGCAAGGAGGAGGTGGAAGAGAAGCTGGCGCAAGGCATTCCCTATGTGATCCGGCAGAACAATCCCACTGAGGGGACAACTACCTTCCACGACGATATTTACGGGGAGATTTCCGTGGAAAATGCGGAGCTGGACGATATGATCCTGATCAAGTCCGACGGCTATCCCACCTATAATTTTGCCAATGTGGTGGACGATCACCTTATGGGAATTACCCATGTGGTGCGGGGAAACGAGTACTTGTCCTCTTCCCCCAAATACAACCGCCTTTACGAGGCCTTCGGCTGGGAGGTTCCCGTTTATGTACACTGTCCGCTGATCACGGACGAGGATCATAAGAAGCTTTCCAAACGCTGCGGACACTGTTCTTTTGAAGATCTGCTGGAGCAGGGATTCCTTCCTGAGACGATTATCAACTTTGTGGCGCTGCTGGGATGGAGCCCGGAGGAGGATCGGGAGATCTACAGCCTGGAGGAACTGGTGCAGGTATTTGACTACCGGCACATGAGCAAAGCGCCTTCCGTTTTTGATTATACCAAGCTGAAATGGATGAACGGGGAGTATATCAAGGCTATGGATTTTGAAGCCTTCTATGAGATGGCTCTTCCCTGGCTTGCAAAGACCATTACGAGAAACTGCGATCTGCGGAAAATCGCCGAGATGGTGAAAACGCGGATTGAAGTGCTGCCGGATATTCCCGCCCTGGTGGATTTCTTAGAAGAGCTGCCGGAGTATGATACGGCTATGTACACCCATAAGAAAATGAAGACCACGCCGGAGACTTCCCTGGAGGTATTAAAGGAGCTTTATCCCGTGCTTGAGTCCCAGGAGGACTACGGAAACGATGCCCTCTATGAGCTTTTGCAGAAATATGTGGCGGAAAAGGGCTGCAAGAACGGGTATGTGCTCTGGCCTGTGCGCACGGCGGTGTCGGGCAAACAGATGACACCCTGCGGAGCTACCGAAATTCTGGAGCTTTTGGGGAAAGAGGAATCCTTAAGGCGCATCCGCAAGGCCATAGAAATGCTGGAGAAATAATATATATGAGTACCTTATCCCATACACAGCAGAGGGCCGTCTCCCACAAAGACGGCCCCATGCTGGTTCTGGCCGGTCCGGGTTCCGGGAAAACTACCGTGATCACCCAGAGGACCCGGCATCTGATCGAAACGTATCGTATCAATCCCTCAGAAATTCTAGTGATTACCTTTACCAAAGCAGCGGCCCGGGAAATGAAAGAGCGCTTTCTCCGCCTGACGGGAGCAGACCGCACGCAGGTGTCTTTCGGAACCTTTCACGCAGTATTTTTCCAGATTCTCAAGCTGGCCTACGGCTATACGGCAGAAAATATTCTCCGGGAAGAGCAGAAATACCAGTTCCTGCGGGAGGCTGTCCGCAAACAGCGGCTGGAGCCGGAGGATGAGGCGGAGTTTGTGGCCGATGTGGCGGCGGAAATAAGCCGGGTAAAAAACGAACAGGCGGATTTAAACCAGTACCGGTCTGCTTCCTGTGCTGCTGCGGTTTTCCGGAATTTGTATCACGAGTACGACAACCGGCTGCGCCGGAGCAATCACATTGATTTTGACGACATGCTGGTTTACTGCTATGAGCTTCTTCGGGAGCGGCCGGATATCTTAAAAGCCTGGCAGAGAAAATACCGTTATATTTTGGTGGATGAGTTTCAGGATATCAACTGTCTCCAGTACGCCATTGTACGCCTTCTGGCTGCACCGGAGGACAATCTTTTCATTGTGGGCGATGACGATCAGTCCATCTACCGCTTCCGGGGAGCCAAGCCGGAGATTATGCTGAATTTTGAAAAGGATTATCCAAAGGCCCTCCGGGTAGTGCTGGATACCAATTACCGCTCCACGGGAGCCATTGTGCAGGGAGCAGGGAAGGTGATTGCTCACAACCAGGATCGGTTTCCCAAGAAACTGCACGCTTTTGGGGAGGAAGGGTTTGGGATTGTGACCCATCACTTTGCGGATCAGGAGGAGGAAAACCGCTGCATTGCGGATAAGATCCGCATGTATGCAGAGAAAGGCGGGGCGTATTCCGATCTGGCCGTTTTGTTCCGCACCAACACCCAGCCGGGGAGACTGGTAGAGGAGCTCATGTCTGCGGGAATTCCTTTCCGCATGCGGGATCATCTGCCTAATATTTACGAACATTGGATTGCAAAGGATATTTTTACCTACATACGCATGGCCCAGGGCAGCAGGAAGCGCAGCGATTTTCTGCAGATTATGAACCGGCCCAAACGGTATCTGGGCCGGGAGTGCCTGGAAGAGGAGGAGATTTGCTGGGAAAGCCTCCTGACCTGGTATGAGGATAGGCCCTGGGTCTGTGAACGGCTGGACAAGCTCCAGGCGGATTTGCGGATGATTGCCCGCTTAAGCCCCTACGGGGCACTCCACTATATCCGCAATATTGTGGGCTATGAGGATTACCTGAAGGAGTACGCGGAGTACCGGAACCGGAAGCCGGAGGAATTTCTGGAAGTGTTTGAGGAGCTTCAGGAGCTGTCCAAGGGTTTTGCTTCTTTTGCGGACTGGTCCGCCCACAGGGAGGCGTATAAAGAAGAGCTGGCCCGGCAGGCCAAAGAGCGGGAGAAGAATACGGACGGCGTGGCCCTGTCTACCATGCACAGCAGCAAAGGACTGGAGTACCGCATTGTGTTTCTCATAGATGCCAACGAAAAGGTCACGCCCCACAGACGGGCGTATCTTGAGGAAGACCTGGAGGAGGAGCGGAGGCTTTTCTATGTGGCCATGACCAGGGCGAAAGAGCTTCTGTATATTTTTTCCGTGGACAAGCTTTTCGGAAAAAAGGCGGAGAGGTCCCGGTTTTTGGAGGAGCTTTTGGAGGAGGAGTAAAGATTGCAGGCAAAAAAAGCCTTGGAACCTTTTTCTGGTTCCAAGGCGCGGATTACATCTGTCCCAAGTGTTACTCTTCGATGTCTTCTCCCTCAACCATCTCATCAAACTCCGCCGCATCCAGCAGCTCGTCAAAGGCATCTGCCACGGCTTCGTACTCTTCGTCATTCTCAATATTTCCCAGGGACGGTGTCCCGTCTGCTTCGTCATAGCGGTAGATAAAGACCTCTCCATCCTCGTTTTCCCCGTTTTCATCCAGGGGCAGAAGGGCGATATAATCCCTTCCGTTTACCGGAAAGATGGTAAGGATGGCGCATTCTACCTGCTCGTCGTTATCCAGCGTCAGGGTGACGGTAATGTTGCCGTCGCAGGAGTCGCAGTTGCCGCTGCAGTTGGTGCTGTCGCATGTATTCTCTGTTCCCATAATATGTTACCTCTCATTTTCCTGTTCTGGCAGGAGCCGGAAGATTCCCGCCGCTTTGTCTGTATGCCCTAACTCTATCAGAAAAGGGCAGGAAAAGCAAGCAAAAAAAGATTGACAAAGGCCCGGATTGTACTAAAATGAAATTTGATATGCCATACAGGAAGGAGAAAAGGAAGATGGAGATGACATTTTCCAGGCGGTCCCGGGAGATCGACGAGGGAATTTTTACGATATTAAATCAGAAGAAGGCAGAGCTTCTGGCTCAGGGAAGGAAGGTCTACAATTTGTCCATCGGGACACCGGATTTCAAGCCCCAGCCCCACATAATGGAAGCGCTGGTAAAAGCGGCGCAGGATCCGGAGAATTACAAATACGCGCTAACGGACCGGCCGGAGCTTAAGGAGGCTCTGCAGGCCTTTTATCTCCGCCGTTTCGGGGTGAAGGTGGAGACGGATGAGATCATGTCCTTGTACGGTTCCCAGGAGGGAATGGCCCATATTGCCATGGCGCTTTGCGATCCGGGTGACGTGGTCCTTGCTCCCAATCCGGGTTATCCCGTATTTTCCCTGGGGCCCATGCTCTGCGGGGCAAGGATTGAGACGTATCCTTTATATGCGGAACACAATTTTCTTCCTGTGTTTGAAGATATTCCAAAGGAGACGGCCCGGGCGGCAAAATTTATGGTAGTGTCCTACCCGGCCAATCCCGTGTGTACGGCAGCGGACGATGCGTTCTATAAAAAGCTCATTGCCTTTGCCAGGAAATACGGGATTGTCATACTTCACGACAACGCCTATTCCGATATTATTTACGGGGGCAGGGAAGGAAAATCCTTTCTGTCCTATGAGGGCGCCAAAGAAACGGGAATTGAGTTTTACTCCCTGTCTAAGAGCTACAATATGACGGGAATGCGGATTTCCTTTGCCCTGGGAAACCGGCAGGTGATAGAGCAGTTCCGGAAGGTGCGTTCTCAGATTGACTACGGGACGTTTCTTCCGATCCAGATGGCTGCCGCCGCCGCTTTAAAGGGACCCCAGGAGGCCGTGCGGGAACAGTGCCGGGAGTATGAGCGGAGAAACCGGGCACTTTGCGGGGGACTACGCAGTATCGGCTGGGAAGTTCCCGACAGCCAGGGAACCATGTTTGTGTGGGCGCCCCTTCCCAAAGGCTATGAGAAAAGCGGGGAGTTCGTGCTGGAGCTGATGGAGCGCACAGGCGTTATCACAGTGCCGGGAACGGCTTTTGGAGATTTGGGCGAGGGCTATGTGCGGATGGCGCTGGTGCAGGATGTTCCGGCTATGGAGGAAATCGTCGGAGTGATAAAGAAAAGCGGCATCATCGTTTGACCAGGAAACTTTGCGGAACCGGAAATAGGAGGAAATGTCAATGGCAGGAATCAGGGAAATCGCCGACGCCGTAGAAGCCGGCAAGGTAAAACTGGTAGCGCCTTTGATCCAGGAGGCACTGAAAGACGGCGCAAACGCCAGTGAGATTTTAAATCAGGGCATGATAGAAGCCCTGGGAAATGTGGGAGAGAAGTACCGGAGAGGCGAGATCTTTGTACCCGAAATGCTTTTGGCCGCCCGGGCCATGAAAAAGGGCGTGGAAGTGCTGAAGCCTTATCTGGCTTCCGGGAACAGTACCGTTCTGGGACGGGTGATTCTGGGCACGGTCTCCGGGGATCTCCATGACATTGGCAAAAACCTGGTGGGCATGATGATGGAAAACGCAGGGTTTGAGGTGCTGGATCTGGGGATTGATGTTTCCGCACGGAAATTTATAGATGCCATCGCAAAGAACCCGGATGTGACCCTGGTAGGGCTCTCCGCGCTTCTCACCACCACGCTGCCGGCCATGCAGGAGACGGTGCGCACGCTGAACACCCAGCCCTTCCGGGACCGGATCAAAATTATGGTAGGCGGTACGCCGGTGACGGAGGAGTTTGCAAAGAAGATCGGCGCGGACGGGTACAGCCGGGATGCGGCCGAGGCTGTGACCCTGGCTAAGAGGCTGATGGAGGAGTCTGTTCGGGGATGAAGTGGGTTGAGGATATTACGGAATTTATTTTTGTGGAACAGAAGCCGGAGAAAGCAGATATAATTTTTATTCCGGGCGGGGAGCAGGGAGCCATTGCCATGACGGCAGCCAGGCTTTTCCGGGAAGGATATGCCCCCTGGGTTCTTCCTTCCGGCCGCTTCAGCAAGCCTGTGGGAAAATGCGGGATTCCGGGCTGTGAGACGGAGTGGGAGTATCTCAAAGGAATTCTGGTCCGCGAGGGTGTTCCCAAAGAGGCCGTATTGAAAGAGGACCAGGCGACTTTTACCTATGAAAATGCCATCTATTCCCGGCAGGTAACGGACGGGCTTGGGCTGGAGATCAAAAAGGCCATTCTCTGTCCCCAGGCCTGTCATGCCAGGCGGGCCCTGTCATACTATGAGATTTTGTATCCTCAGACAGAATTTATGGTGTGTCCCACCGTAACCAGGGATATTTCCCGGGAGAACTGGTTTCTGGAGCCGGAGAAAATCGATGTAGTGCTGGGGGAGCTGGAACGCTGCGGCAGCCAGTTCCACAAGATACTGCGGGAGTATGGGAGAAAGCACCCGCCGGGAATCTAAAAAACAGCTCTTGCCTGACCAAAGCCCAGAAGGAATTACGGACACATGTTTTGGTGGCCGGAAGGCCTTCTAGTAAGGGGGGATTTGAACGGGCAGAAGCGGTACTAAAAAAACAGCTCTTGCCTGACCAAAGCCAGAAGAAATTGCGGACGCAAGTGGCCGAAATTTCTTCTTAAGGAAGAGCTTTGGTCAGGCAAGAGCGGAACTAAAACTAGGAGGCCAATAAAAGTATGGAGATTGCAGAAATTATAGAACTGGTAAAGAAGACGAAAACCTTTGTGGATAACAGAGCAATGGCGGATCACGTAAAAGTGAAAGGCCTGGCGGACTATGTGACCCAGGTGGATACCAGCATCCAGAATTTCCTTGCCCGGGAACTTTCCCGGATTGCACCGGAGATACAGTTTCTGGGAGAAGAGGAAGGCCTGCACGAGATGGGATCGGACACCTACTGGATTCTGGACCCCATTGACGGAACTACCAACCTTATCCATGACTATCAGCACAGTACCGTATCCCTGGGGCTTTACAGCAAGGGAGAGATTGTGCTGGGAATTATCTACGATCCCTTCCGGGAAGATGTTTACTATGCCCAGAAGGGCGGAGGAAGTTTCCTGAACGGAAAACAGATCCACGTGTCCGGGGCTAAGACACTCTCGGAAACAATCGTTGCCTTCGGAACGGCTCCTTACCAGAAGGAACTGGCAGAGGAAAATTTCCGCCGGCTGGAGCGTGTCTATGCCAAGAGCCAGGATATCCGCAGGACGGGATCGGCGGCGCTGGATCTGGCCTATGTGGCCTGCGGGCGCACCGGCGGTTTCTTTGAAATCCGTCTGCAGCCCTGGGATTTCGCGGCCGGTATGCTGCTGGTGACAGAAGCCGGGGGAAAAATTACAGATTTTGAAGGGAATCCTTTAAATCTTCTGCGGCCGGGGAGCGTGCTGGCCACAAACGGGGAAATTCACGAAGAGCTTTTGGAGAAGATGTAGGAAAGAAACAAGTTCATAATAGTTAAAAGAATGGCGGTGTTCCGGATTTGAACTGGAAGCCGCTTTTTTATTGGAATAGATACGGGGTTTCCTTTCGGCTGGCGACTATAAGATCCATATAGAACAATCAACAGCGCTTAGAAGCGGAAGAGGCTCCGGTAAACAATTCAGGGGGCGCTTAGAAATGTAGGTGAGATCCACTCTTTAGAAAGCACTTAGCGAAGAAGCCATTGCTGATGAGCTTAGTGCGTCTTAAGAGTTAGCTCACCAGAATTTCTACCCCGTTTGCCGGAGCCTCTTCCGCTTCTGAACGCGTCCGGTTTTATATTATAATCCGAACGCCAGAAGGAAAGAGCCTGTCTGCGGGACACCCTATACCAACTGTGGAATGTTTCGGTACAACAAAATTATATTGGAAAAATTTTTGAAATAACAGTTGACAATTTTTGAAACTATGATATTATTAAATTAAAATTGTTGAAACAACAAAATATGATTGTTGTTTCGAAAAGGAGGGGATTTACGATGATTTACACAGTCACACTGAATCCGGCTTTGGATAAAACAGTAGAGATTCCGTCCCTGACTGCGGACCGTGTCAACCGGATTGCTTCCGTGCGGACCGATCCGGGAGGGAAGGGGATTAATGTCTCCAAAGTAATCCAAAAGCTCGGCAGTGAAAGCACAGCCGTAGGAATTTTGGGCGGAGATACGGGCCGTGCTATTTCCAGGGCATTGATAGCAATGGGAATCCGGACCGGCTTTTGGTTTGCGGAGGGAGAGACGCGGACCAACTTGAAAATTATCGATCCGGTCAATCATACCAACACCGACCTGAATGAGCCGGGTCTTATGGTATCGGAAGAAATTCTGGACGGGCTTTTGCAGGAGCTGATTCTGAAGATTCATGAGGGAGACATTGTGGTTCTCTCCGGGAGCCTGCCTAAGGGAGCGCCGAAGGACACCTATGGTGTATGGGTAAGAGCCTGTAAAAAAGCCGGTGCAAAAGTATTCCTGGACGCGGACGGAGAGCTGCTGCAAGCAGGCATGGAAGCCGCCCCATATCTGATTAAACCCAACGATCATGAGCTTTGCGCACTGCTTGGGAAAAACCTGGAAACGTTAGAAGAGCTGGAAGCAGCGGCGCACAGCTTGATGGAACAGTACAAGATTGAGAAAGTGGTGATTTCCATGGGCGGCAAGGGAGCTCTGTATGTGACCGGAGAAGGGACGATCTATGCCAAAGGACTTAAAGTAACTGTGGGAAGTACAGTGGGAGCCGGGGACAGTGTGGTAGCGGCGCTTGCCGTGGCGGAGGAGGCCGGAAAGGGGCTGGAGGATACAGTACGGCTGTCCATGGCTTCCGGGGCAGCCAATGTCATGTGCAGCGGAACACAGGCAGCGGAATATGAAGCCGTAGCGAAGCTGATTTCCAAGGTGGAGTTTTTACGCCTGGAAAACTGTTGATAGAAAAGGGAACTTGTTGTTGCAAATAAAGAAAAAATCCAATATGATGGAGAAAGGAGCTTTTATTATGAAAGCAAAAGCGGTAAGACTGCACGGAGCCAATGATTTGAGACTGGATGAGTTTGAACTTCCGGAAATCACAGACGATGAAATTCTGGTGAAGGTGGTATCGGATAGCATTTGTATGTCTACCTACAAATGTGCCATTTTGGGAGCTGATCACAAACGGGTTCACAGCGATGTGGCGGAGCATCCGGCCATTATGGGCCATGAGTTTGCAGGCGACATTGTGAAAGTGGGAAAAAACCACCAAGATAAATTTAAGCCCGGCATGAAATTTACCCTGCAGCCGGCCCTGAATTACAAGGGGACTATGTGGAGCCCCGGATATTCCTATGAATTTTTCGGCGGGGACTGTACATACTGTATTCTTCCTGCGGAGGTAATGGAACTTAACTGCCTGTTTGAATATAAGGGGCAGGCTTATTACGAGGCCTCGCTTGCGGAACCCATGTCCTGCAGTATCGGTGCTTTTAACGCAGCCTATCACACGCAGATGGGCGTTTATACCCATGAGATGGGTATTAAGAAGGGCGGAAAGCTGGCAATTATGGCAGGTGCAGGACCTATGGGACTGGGAGCTTTGACATATGCTATTCACAGGGATGTACGTCCTTCCATGGTGGTGGTGACAGATGTGAATCCGGACCGTCTTGCCCGGGCCAAGGAGCTCTTCCCGGAAGCAGAGGCGGCCAGGGAAGGTGTGGAGCTTCATTTTGTGAATATGAACGATTACGAGGATCCGGTGGCGGAACTTCGCAGGATATCCGGCGGAACGGGTTACGATGATGTATTCTGCTACGCGCCTGTAGCAGTTGTGATTCAGCAGTCCAGTGAAATCCTGGGCCGTGACGGCTGCCTGAATTTCTTTGCGGGACCTACGGACAATAAATTCAGCGCTTCCATGAATTTTTATGATGTTCATTACAATTCCACTCATGTGATGGGAACAACCGGCGGAAATACGGACGACATGCTGGAATCCTTAAGGCTTACAGCAGCCGGACGCATTAACCCGGCCGTGATGGTGACACATATCGGCGGATTGGATGCCGTGACAGAGACTACGTTAAACCTTCCCAAGATTCCGGGAGGCAAAAAGCTGATATATACCCACCTGACGATGCCTCTGACAGAGATCTCCAAGCTTCGTGCAAAAGGAGAGGCAGAAGAAGATCCGCGCTTTACAGCCCTGGCAGACATTGTGGATGCACACCAGGGACTGTGGTGTCCGGAGGCGGAAGAATATCTGCTGGCAAATTTTATCAAGGAATAAGAGGTGCGGAAAACTCCAATCGGACGGAGCAGCCGCGCAGATTGGAGGAAACTTATGGATTCAATGGAAACGCGTAGAAATGCCATCGTAGAGATGATTAATGAAAACGGGACTGTCAGTTTTGCCCAGCTCAAAGAAGCCTTTCCCCATGTGTCGGAGATGACTCTGCGGACGGATTTGAAGCTTCTGGATGAGGCCAGACGGATTTTGAGGATACACGGCGGAGCGCGTTCGGTTCAGGTCATCATCGGCACGGATGATTTCCTAAACCGCAAGTCTGTCCGCAATATTCCTCAGAAGCAGAAGATTGCAGATAAGGCCTTGACCCTTCTACGCCCGGATACCACGGTTTTTCTTGATTCCGGCAGCACTGCAACCTTGTTTGCAAGGCAGTTTCCCGATCAGTCCAATCTGATATATACCACGGGCTTAAGCTGTGCCACAGAGCTTGCAGAGCTGTCGCATCCCGCAGTAATGCTTCCCGGAGGGAAATTAAACCGTTACAGCCAGAGTGTGTTCGGATATTCGGCAATCCGGGAATTGGAGCGCGTGAATTTTCACCAAGCCTTTCTGGGGGTGACCGGCTTTCAGACGGATGCAGGTTTTACCTGCGGCATTTATGAGGAGGCGGTCCTCAAGCAAACGGCAGTCCGGCAGTCAGATCAGGTGATAGCCCTGATGGATTCTTCTAAAATCGGAGTGAAGAGCAGCTTTCACGTGTGCAGATTAGAAGACATTGATATTGTGGTTTCAGACGGACAGCTGCCCAAGGAATTTCTGGCAGAATGCGAAAGACTGCATGTGACAGTACTGTGATTGTAAGTTTCCATTGATAATCCGAGAATTTGCGGAATTAAAATTAGGAGGATTATCGTGAAAAATAAAGTACAGCGTTTTGGTAAATTTTTGTCAGCCATGGTAATGCCCAATATCGGCGCACTGATTGCCTTCGGTTTTCTGGCCGCACTGTTTATTGATACGGGCTGGATCCCCCACAAAGGCTTTAACAGTATGGTAGGTCCTATGCTGACCTATCTGATTCCCATCCTGATTGCGTCCACTGGAGGCCGAATGATTGGCGGGGATCGGGGCCGTGTGGTGGCGGCTATCGCCGTTATCGGTGCTATTTTAAGCAATCTGGATATCACGATGCTGATGGCAGCTATGGTAATAGGGCCCTTGTCCGGCTTCTGCGTGAAGAAGTTTGATGAGCTGGCGGAGGGCCGCATGCCGGCAGGATTTGAGATGCTCATCAACAATTTTTCCGCCGGGATTCTGGGAATGGTGCTGGCCATGCTGAGTTATCTTATTATCGGCCCGATGATGAGCGGAATTCTTTCTGTTCTTGCCGCAGGTGTGGGATTTCTGGTGGAACACAGCCTTTTGCCGGCTGCGGCGGTATTTATTGAGCCGGCAAAAGTGCTTTTTTTAAACAATGCCATCAACCATGGGGTATTTACACCCATTGCCACGGTTCAGGCAGCCGAGACGGGAAAGTCAATCATGTATATGCTGGAGACCAATCCGGGGCCGGGACTTGGCGTGCTCCTGGCATACATGTTTTTCTGCAAGGATAAGACTACAAAGGATTCCGCCCCGGGTGCAGTGCTCATTCATTTGCTTGGAGGTATCCATGAGATTTATTTTCCGTATATTCTTATGAATCCTCTGGTTATCCTCGCTCCCATTCTCGGCAATATGGCAGCGATTCTCTGGTACAGTGTCACCGGATGCGGCCTGGTAGGCCCGGCATCTCCGGGTTCCATCATTGCGTATCTGATGATGACGCCGGGAACGGATATGCTGAAAGTGGCTGCGGGCGTGGTGATTGCAACAGGAGTTTCATTCCTGGCGGCGGCTCCCCTGGTGAAAATGGCAGGAGAGAAAAGCTTGGAGGAGGCTCAGAGAGAGATGGCTGAAAGGAAGGCCGAGGCCAAGGGCCGGGCAGTGGTTCCGGGAACCGTTGAGAAACCTTCTGCAGTTGGAAAAATTGTGTTTGCCTGTGACGCGGGGATGGGATCTTCCGCTATGGGGGCCACGAAGTTCCGCAACCGCATCAAGGGAAACCGGCCGGATATTATGGTAATTAATACTTCCGTGGACAATATTCCCGGAGACTGTGACATTGCAGTGGTGCAAACGACTCTGGCAGACCGGGCAAGGAAGTCGGCACCCCAGGCACAGCTTATTACCATCGGAAATTTCCTGGCGGATCCGGCCCTGGATGCTTTGTATGTGCAGCTTACTACCGGAGACACACCGGCGGCGCCGGCAGGGGAGAATACGGATATTGTGATTCCTGATGTGCCGATGAAGAAAAAGGTTCTGACGGCGGAGGGCATAAAACTGGGCCGGAAGTCGGTAACGAAGGAGGAGGCAATCCAGGCGGCAGGCGAGCTATTGGAAAAGCTGGGCTATGTGGACGGCAGTTACGTGAGTGCCATGCAGGAGCGGGAGAAACTGGTTTCCACTTATATGGGGATGGGTGTGGCCATTCCCCACGGAACCACCCAGGCGAAAGGGACGGTGAAGAAAAGCGGCATTGTTTTCCTCCAGTACCCGGACGGCGTGGAGTTTGGGGACGAGAAAGCACAGTTGGTGTTCGGCATAGCCGGGGTGGGAGATGAACACTTGGACCTTTTGGGAAACCTGTGTACTCTGCTGGAAGATGAGGCCAGGCTGGAGACTCTGAAGACTACGGATGATGCACAGTGGGTTCTGGAGCAGCTGTCTTAAAACCGTGAGGTGAAAAAGCAGTTCCGTCAGCCGTTGTTATACGGCAGGCGGAACTGCTTTTTTGGAAATTCTATTCTGCTTTCACATCCAGCTGCCGGATCTGCACGGTTTCTGTCCGGGCGGCAGCCGTGTATGCAGCCCTTGCTTTGGCGCGTTTTACCTTCCGGGCTTCCGGCGAGGTCTCCGCCTCCATACGGGTCAATTCCCTTTTTTCTAAGGCAGCCCTTGCTTTTTCTGATTCCACGGCTTCCTGGGTGGGACATTCCTCAGCGGTTTTTTTGTCCGCATCCTCAGCGGAGATGTCTTCGGATTCCTTTTCTTCGGTTACTTCTGTGTCCTTGGGATCCGTTATGCCCATCTCGTCCTTCTTGGCTTCTTCCAGTTCCTTTTCCGCTTTCTGCTTCTCCGCCTCTGTGGGAAGCTGGGCGTATTTTCCGCTTTCCACAAACTCCTGGGTGCTTTCCTGGAGGGCCATGTTTTTCTGATGCACCCGCCAGATAAGCTCCAGTTTTTTGCCTTCCGGAATATTGGGATTGTTTTTGATGTCGTTTACCGTACTTAGGGCAGTGGCCGTGTGAGTCATGCGGACCCGCTGTACTTCCTCTTTGGTCTTGCACCGCTTCAGTTCCTGCTCGTAATTCTTCTGCTCGGCCTCCAGGTTTTTCACATGCTGGTAGGTCTGGGGATCTGTCTTCTGGAGATATTCCATCTCTTCGGCGGTGAGCTTCTGGCCGCTGTTTAGTTTCAGCCGGATTTGGCTGGACATCTTGGCAGAGCCGTCCTGCTGGGCCTGGCGGATTTCTTCAGCCTGGCGCCTTACGGAGTCGGCAATGGTCTTGCTGCCGTCGGCTGTAAAGTCGCCGGAAGACTTTTTCTTCTGCCATTTCATCTGCATTTCCATATTCTTTGTATGACTGTTCAAAGACTGAACCGCAAAAAAGTTCAAAATCAGCACCCCCCTCTATGGATACGGCCGGTCTGCCCGGCATTTCACAGCATTTTCTATATGTTATTTATCGGCCGGACAGAGGAAAAACTTAATGTAAAAGGCCCCGGGAAGAGCGCTTAGCCGAGATGTTTTCTTACAATGGAGATAAAATCCTGCGCATAGGTGGAGAGATAGGAGTTCTGCCGGTATGCCAGGACCAGCTGATTGACCAGGGGCGGGTTTCCCACGGAAAATACACGGATAGGCCAGAAATCTCCGCAGTGCTGTACATAGGTTTCGGGAGCCAGGCAGGCGCCCAGGCCCTGGGAGGCCAGCTGGATGCAGAGCTGGCTGTTTCTGCTGCGGAAATAGACCGGGGGCTGGATATGATACTGGTCGAACAGCTGTTTGGCGGCCCTGCCGGTATTTTGATCGGGAAAGTGCAGGATAAAAGGATTTTCCGCCAGCAGTTCCAGATCCATCCAGGGATATTTACAGCCTTCTTTTGGGACGCCTTTGCCGGACAGGGGATGTTCCGGGTGCAGGATCAGCAGAATTTCTTCCAGCATAAGCATTTCGTAGCTTAGGCCGGCCAAAGGCTGCCAGTTGCTTAAAATGGCGAAGTCCAGCTTTGTGTCGGCCAGCAGGTTGTCCTGAATGAGATGGCTCTGTTCATAGAGGTTGATGTGGACGCCGGGGTGAATCCGGTGAAATTCCGGCAGAATCTGCGGAATGATGGAAGCACTTCGAAGAGGCGGAAATGCAATGTTTAATTCTCCTTTGTAGGAGGAGCGCATATCCTGCAGCTCCTTTTCCCAGTCCTGGTTCAGGGCCAGGGCTTTCTGGGCATATTCCAGATATCTTCGGCCCAGGAAGGTCAGATTGTAGGTGTGGCCGTTGCGCCGGAACAGCCTTCCGCCCAGTTCGGCTTCCAGTTTCTGCAGGAATTTGGTCAGGGTGGGCTGTGAAATGTAGAGCTCCTGTGCGGCTTTGGTCAGGTTCTGGTGCCTGGCAATGGCCAGAAAATATTCAAATTTTTGAAAATCCATAGATAGCCTCCCTAAAGTTTCTGTTATTCCGAATAGGAATGGTTTTTATAAAAAACATGAATTAGACATATACTTGATTTCATATTACAATAATATCCAGAAAAGCACAAGAAAAAGTCTTTGAAAAAATTAAAATGAGGGAGAGATGACCATGAAAAGCTGGCTTGAGAAACAATTTCAGCTGTCCGCCTATAAGACCACAGTAAAGACGGAACTGCTGGCAGGTGTGACAACCTTTGTAACGATGGCATATGTTCTGGCTACGGTGCCCAATCTACTGGGAAATGCCGGGATGGAGAAGCACGGCGTCATGACAGCTATGGTTCTTTTGATTATTGGCACCACCTGCGCCATGGCACTTTACACCAACCGGCCCTTTGCCTTGGCTCCGGGGCTTGGAAGCGTGGGGATTGTGGCTTCTATGATTTCCAACGAAGGCGTCAGCCAGCCCATTGCAGCAGGCGTTATCTTCTGGAGCGGCGTTCTCTTTATGGTGATTTCCTTTCTGGGACTTAGGGAGGCTGTAGTGCGGGTGATCCCCGTCAGCCTGAAACAGGCAGTCAGCGCCGGAATCGGCCTGTTTATTGCACTTCTGGGAGCGAAAAGCTGCGGCCTTATTGTGGCTTCCGAGGCAAAGAACTGCTTAACGTTCGGCAGCCTTTCCTCCCCGAAAGTCTGTGTATGCCTTATCGGTTTTGTGATTCTGCTGGTGCTGAAAATACGGAAGGTGCCGGGGGATATGATTATTGCCATTGTGCTGACTACTCTTGTGGGAATCCCCTTTGGAGTTACGTCTATGCCGGAGCAGCTTTTTTCCATGCCTGCAACCTTAGGAGAACGGTTCTTAAACATTGACTTTGCGGGGGCTCTGAATTTTGCCTACATTCCCTTTTTGATTGCGCTGTTTATCCCGGACTTTTTTTCCACCTTCGGAACCGTGCTGGGCGTGGGCGCCAAAGCGGGTTATCTGGATGAGAACGGCAACCTGCCTGGCATTGATAAGTGTTTCCAGGTGGACGCTGTGGCTACCAGCGTGGGGGCGCTCTTTGGGATTCCCAGCATGACAACTTATCTGGAATCTTCCGCAGGCGTGGAGGCCGGCGGGAAGACGGGACTTACGGCAGTCTTTACCAGCATCTGCTTTGCCCTGGCGCTGTTTGCAGCCCCTCTGGCTCTGATCATTCCTTCTGCGGCCACCTCACCGGTGCTGATTTTTATCGGCGTCAATATGCTGGGGGGAATGCGGAAAATCAACTATGAGGATTTTACGGAGTGCTTTCCCGCTTTTCTCTGCATCACTTTTACCATCTTTGCAAATAACATTGCAAACGGAATCTGCACAGCCATTCCCGTCTACGTAATTTTGAAACTGACAACGGGAAAAGGAAAAGAGCTGTCGCCGGTTCTCTACATACTCACAGCAGTCTGTCTCTTATATTTCAGCACGCTAATATAGGAGGAGTTATGGAAAAGGTTTCACTTTGGATTCGCGGGGCTAAGGTCTGGAATGCCTACGAAAAGAAGTTTGAGGAAGCGGATGTAGCTGTGGAGAAAGGACGTTTCTGCTATATTGACCGGGAACGCAGGACCTTTTTGGATGCGGAACGTATCTTGGACGCCGCCGGAATGTATCTTCTTCCGGGACTGATTGACATTCACATGCACATTGAAAGCACCATGATGACCCCGGAGAATCTGGCCTGGGCCCTTGCGGGGAACGGTGTGACCACGATCGTCTCGGAGCCCCATGAAATGGCAAATGTGAAAGGAATGCGGGGAATTCTGGAAATGATACAGGCGGGAAAGCATGTGCCTGTGGATATTTTCTACGGAATTCCCAGCTGTGTTCCCTCCACGAGCGACGAACTGGAAACGGCCGGGGGAAAAATCGGTTTTGCCGAAATGAAGGCCCTATTGGAGTACCCGGAGGTAGCCTGCGTGGGCGAGGTTATGAATTACCGGGGAGTTTTGGAAGAGCCGGAACTGGATATATGCAGATTTCTTTCCTATGTGAGGAAAGAGCGCCCGGGACTGCCCATAGAGGGACACTGCCCGGAGCTTGTAGGCCGGGAGCTGGCTGCATACCTTGGCTTGGGAATTGATTCGGATCACACGGAGCACAGCCTGGAAGAAGTGCGCCAGCGCATAGAGAACGGGATGTTCCTGGAGATTCAGGAAAAGATGCTCCGGCAGGAAATACTGGATTATCTGATATCCCATAAGTTATATGAGCATTGCGCCTTTGTCACGGATGACACCATGGCAGATACCCTTATGGAGCAGGGTCAGCTGAACCATGTAGCCGCGAAGGCGGTTGAGATGGGATTCCCTCTGGAAGAGGCTGTTTACTGTGCCACGTATACCCCGGCCCGGAGAATGAGGTTTTTTGACCGGGGAACGGTTGCTCCGGGAAAAATTGCCGATTTCCAGCTTGTAGAGAGGCCGGAGACCTTCCGTCCTATCAGTGTATTTAAAAACGGGGAAGAAATCTGGCGCCCGGGCAGAAAGCCCATGATTCATGGATATGCTTTCCCGGAAGATTTTTATACAAGCGTCCGGGTTCCGGAAGTTTCCCCGGAATTTTTCCGGGTGCCCGCACCCAAAGGAGCGTCCTTTGTCTGGGTCCGGGTCATGGAGGTGGCAAAGGGCGGAACCCATACGCATGAAAAGGCGGTAAAGATGCCGGTACAAAACGGCTTTGTGGACTGGCAGGGGAGCGGCTGTCTTCTGGCTGCCGTGCTGGAGCGGCACGGAATAGACGGTTCCCGGGCCTTCGGATTTCTGACCGGGGACTGCCATAAAAAGGGGACCATAGCCACCACGTACCTTCACGATCACCACAATCTGCTGGTGGCGGGGGACAGTCCGGAGGATATGGCCTGGGCCGTGGGCCGGATCCGCCGCCAGCAGGGAGGATACCTGGCTGTGAGAAAGAAAGCGGTTTTGGCAGAGCTGGCACTGCCGGTCTGCGGGATCTTAAGCGAACGGCCGGCGGAAGAGACGGGAGCCGCATTGAAGCATGTGCGCTCTGTTATGAGGGAGCTGGGATACGAACATGAGAATCCCATTATGTCCTTCGCCTGTCTGGGACTTCCGGTTTCTCCGGAGCTGAAACTTACGAATCGGGGCTTAATTGAAACCAGAGCCAGAAAAAAGGTTTCACTGATTATAAAAGAAGGAGAGAGACTATGAGCAAGAGACCTGTAATTATTGACACGGATCCGGGGATAGATGATGCACTGGCGCTGGCCATCGCCCTGTTTTCCGACGAGCTGGATGTGCGCCTGATCACCACCGTGGCAGGCAATGTCTCCCTGGAGCACGTAACCGACAATACCCTGCGCCTGCTGGGCTTTTTCGGCAAGGACGTACCGGTGGCGAAAGGAGCGGGAGAACCGCTTCTGGAAGAGTTTGTGGACGCCTCCAATGTCCACGGAAAAACAGGGATGGAAGGCTATGACTTTCCGGAGCCCAAGCGGGAGCTGCTGCTTTCCGAACACGCCGTCAACGCCATGCGCCGGGTGATACTGGAAAGCCCGGAGCCTGTTACCTTGGTGCCCATTGCGGCTCTCACCAACCTTGCCCTGCTGTTTGCCATGTATCCGGAGGTGAAAGGAAACATCCGGGAAATCGTGATGATGGGCGGTTCTGCCTCCCGGGGAAACAAAGGTGTCATGTCGGAATTTAATATCGGCACGGATCCGGAAGCGGCCCAGATGGTATTTCAGAGCGGGCTTCCCATCGTGATGGCCGGCCTGGATGTGGGACTGAAGGCCCTGGTTTACCCGGAGGACAGCGAAGAAATCCGGAAAATGGGAAAAGTGGGCGATATGGCCTATCATCTCTTCAAACGTTACCGGGGGGGAAGTTTTCAGACCGGGCTTAAGATGTACGATAGCTGCGCCATTGCGTATCTGCTCTGCCCGGATCTCTTTGAGACGGCAGAGACGTATGTAGGCGTGGAACTGCGGGGTTCCATGACTGCCGGGTGCACGGTGGTAGATTTGAAGGGCTATCTGAAGCGGGAGTCCAATGCCAGGGTCTGCCTGGATGTGGACGGGGAGAGATTCCGCGTCTGGTTTAAGGAAGCACTGGCAAAGTGCATCTAAAACAGCAGATTTCAGAACAGGTCCAGAAGGGATTACGGACGCATGATTTAAGCGTGCGGAAAACCTTCTAAAGAGGGGCCTGAGAGGAAATCTGCGGAACTGGAATGAAAAAACAGCAGAAGCCCGGACAGCGTGCAGAAAGAATTACGGACGCGGCTTTTAAGCGGCCGGAAGTCTTTCTAAGGGAAGTGCGCGGGGAGGGCGGATGCGGAACTGGAATAAAAAACAGCAGAAGCCCGGACAGCGTGCAGAAAGAATTACGGACGCATGTTTTAAGCGGCCGGAAGTCTTTCTAAGGAAAGTGCGCAGGGAGGGCGGATGCGGAACTAAAATAGGAGAATAAAAACATGTCAAATGTCATTATGTACGGCTCGGCGATTTTGGCTGTTGCAGTCGTAATCGCGATGCTGATTAAAAAAATGGATATTAAGATTACCCTGCTCCTTATGGGAATTATTCTGATGTTTGTGGGGCTTGGGCTTGGAACACCGATCGGAGGGGAGGAATTTGCCTCTACAGGAGCCGTCTGGCTGGATCCTTTGAAAGTCATTGCGGATCAGTTTAAAAGCACCATTTCCTCCGCAGGCTTTATTATTCTGATCCTGGGCGGTTATTCCGCTTATATGAGTGCCATCAAAGCAAACAACGTAACGGTAAGTGTCCTGACGAAGCCCATTGCCCGGATTAAATCCGTCTACATATTGGTGCCTCTGGTATTCCTTCTGGGAAATCTTTTATCCCTGGTGGTTCCCAGTGCGTCCAACCTGGCCATTATCCTGCTGGCAACCCTGTATCCCATACTAATTCAGGCGGGCATGAGCACCTTGACGGCAGCCGGTATCATTGCAACCACAGCAACCATCGTTCCCACCCCTCTTGGCAGCGACAATGTAGCGATTGCCGCGGAACTGGCCCAGACTGCCGAATATGCAGGCATGACGGCCACGGACTATGTGTTCCGCTATCATGCTATGGTGTCTATCCCCACCCTGCTGTTTATGGCGGTAGTACACTATTTCTGGCAGAAATACTGTGATAAGAAATCCAAGGATACGGTGGCGGATTTGGAGAAAATCGAGAAAGTAGAGGAAGTACAGGGAGGCGCCCTTTTCCGCACGGTGTATGCCATCCTTCCCTTGCTCCCCATTCTGCTCTTGATACTGGTGTTTGCCCTGCAGAAAATGACCGGACTTAAGATTGATATCAGTGTGGAGGTTGCAACCTTATTTTCCTTTGTCATCGCTATTCTGTGCGAGCTTATCCGCAACCGGAATGCTAAGGCCACACTGAATGCCACGGAATCTTTCTTTAAAGGAATGGGCGGCTCCATGCCTATCGTGGCCCTTCTGGTAGCCGGAACCATCTTTGTAACCGGCTTAAAGTCCATCGGCCTGATTGCGGCCCTTCAGAGCGCTATGACAGGCATGCAGGGAAGCGGCATGGGATTTGTACTCCCGCTCTTGCTGGTAGGACTGACTGCGCTGATTGTGCTTTTAAGCGGAAGCGGAACGGCTCTGTTCTTTGCCATGGTTCCTTTGATGGTGCCCCTTGCGTCTGCGGCGGG
>ERZ777305.1289-NODE-1289-length-31336-cov-3.666763_pt1 | contig 31336 bp, 30 predicted proteins | sample MGYA00374965_ERZ777305 | MGnify/ENA primary metagenome ERZ777305 (study PRJEB29328, sample SAMD00013331) | mouse gut metagenome | study: EMG produced TPA metagenomics assembly of the Metagenome analysis of fecal microbiota from mouse which was promoted... | reverse complement strand
TTTCTTTTGACTTTTCATCTATTTCTCTATTGACTTCTTACCACTGGACTTTCTGAAAGCGGTCGATAAGCTGATATTATCATGGGTGCCGCCCGGTAAAAATACGCGCCGCGCAGAAGAAGTACAAAAGTTGTGGAATTTACCGTATAAAAAAGTATTGACTTTCTAGAAGTTACCTGATATAATAGAGAAGTCACGGGGGTATAGCTCAGCTGGTTAGAGCGCCTGCTTCACACGTAGGAGGTCACAGGTTCGAGTCCTGTTATCCCCACCATCTGAGGACGGTTATTCTGATGCAATGGGTATCAGAATAACCGTCCTTGATTTTGCTTAAAACCGTCAAAAATGAATATTGCCTAACATTTTTTGAAAAAGCTCACTGCTGGTCAGGAAAATCCTCCAGCCAGCGGTGGGCCTTTTTGCGTTTTTGGGTCCTTAGAGAGGGAGCTATCGTGGATTTATTGGGTATCATTATTTCATTGAGGCAATCGTTAAATTTCTACTCAGGAAATCTCCCTGCCCTCGCTCTTTACAGCGAGACCAGGGCCGGTTTTTAGCCCTCAATGGAAATCAAGTTCTTCTGCTCCATCTGAACCACCTGACTCACTTTGGGGATGAACATACAAAGGCAGCCGTCCTTCATCTCGGCGGCGAGACTTTCCTTGTGGGCACCGGACAGGTCGATGTCCAACTCATAATCCTAATCGCTCTCCTTAATGTCCATGTTCATCATTCCACGCAGGATAACAAGCATATTACTCATTTAGTATTCCATAATGGAGTCGTTCTTTTCCAATCTAAAAAGAGAAAAACTGTGCAGATCAAAGTACCGTTCTGAAAATGAATTCAGAACGGCTGTTGATAAGTATATGACTTTCTATAATGAAGAGCGCCTCCACGCCACGAATCAATACGGGACTCCTGCACAGAAGGAGTCTGATTTCCTCAGTAATTTTGCGGGAGTAGGGGCCGACTAGGACTAGACATAGGGGTTCGAATGTTTGGCCTTTAAACTTTTTGGACAGCCATATTAGAGTTTTTCAGTATACGTGTCCAAGTCAACATAATGGAGTGCGTACCTGAAGTCTTACTAGCAGCCTAGAAAATGGAAATCACCTATTACTGTCCAACCCATAAGGGGTTCAGATTGCAATAGGTGATTCAGATGGAGCGGGCGAAGGGAATCGAACCCTCGTATTCAGCTTGGGAAGCTGATGTTCTACCATTGAACTACGCCCGCAGGTTATCACTTTCATGATTATACTCCTGTGGAGACGAATTGTCAATAGGCAGATGAATTTTTTTACAACAAAAATCTGGAGGGCTCCCTGAGATATAGGCTTATACAGCTACATACCAAGCTCCGCTATCTCCCTCTTGTAAAGCCGCAGGAAGAAGAATATGCTCACAAGCAAGGAGAAGGTCTCCGCTATGGGGAAAGCCCACCAGACCGCGTTGACCTCGTGGAAAATCATGGACAGCAGCCAGGCGGCGGGGACCAGCACGACCAGCTGGCGCATGAGGGAGACTATCAGGCTGTAGGTGCCCCGTCCCACCGCCTGGAACATGGTGGAGGATACTATTCCCAGGGCCGCGAAGACAAAGCAGGTGCAGATGGTGCGCAGGGCCGGGACCCCTATACTCAACAGCTCCTCTGAGGCATTGAAGATGCCCAGGAGCTTATCCGGCAGAAGGAGGAACACCAGCATTCCGGCCAGCATTATGCAAAGGGCAATAAGACAGCCCTGGGCCATGGCCTGTGTCAGGCGCTTCTTGTTCTTTGCTCCGTAGTTGAAGCCCATAATGGGCAAAAGCCCCTGGGTCAGGCCGAAGACGGGCATGAATACGAAGGACTGCAATTTGAAGTACAGACCAAAAACCGTATAGGCCGCAGTGGAGAAGCCGGAGAGTATTCCGTTCATCGCCATATTCATGACGGTGCCGATAGCCTGCATCACAATGGCCGGGAGCCCCACGGCGTAGATGTTCTTTATGGTCTCAAAGCGCGGCCTGAAGCCCTTGAAGCTGATGGAGATGGCGTGGGGGCGCACGGCAAAGACTACAGCGGCAAAGATCATGGAGATTATCTGGCCGCCCACGGTGGCTATGGCCGCGCCGGTGACCCCCATTGCCGGAAGCCCGAAATAGCCAAAGATGAACAACGGGTCCAGGGCTATGTTGATAAGGGCCCCCACCAGCTGGAATATCATGGGCCAGAGCATATTGCCCGTGGCCTGGAGTATCTTCTCGAGCATCACCACAACGAAGCTGCCGAAGGAGAAGATACAGCAGATAGATATGTACTGGTCGCCCATCAGCACTATCTCCGGGTCGGACTCGAACATCTTGAAAAAGGGCGTGGTAAAGAAGGCACCGTACACGGCGAAGACCGCCGCAGTGCAGAGCCCTAAGAGGAGGCCGTGGGCGGCGGCGGACTCGGCGTCACTTTTCCTGCCCTCGCCCAGCCGCCTTGAGATAAGGGAGGTGACGCCAACTGCGGTGCCCACCGCAAAGGCTATCTGCAAATTTTGTATGGGAAAGGCCAGGGACACTGCCGACATGGCCTTCTGGCTCACCTGGGAAACATAGTAGGTGTCCACCACATTATATAGGGCCTGTATGAGCATGGAGAACATGGCGGGCAGGGCCATGGAGAATATCAGCGGCAGCATTCTGGCCGTGCCCATCCTGTTCTGTGACTGTGGGTTCTCGCTCATTTAAACACTCCTTTATTTTCCTGTAAGAGCGCGCAGGAATTTCTCCAGCGCCGGGTCATCACAAGGTATGGAAAAATAATCCGTGCCGTCCTGTGACTTGTATCTCAGAGGGATATCCGTGGGGGTAAGGGTAAGTGTTCCCGGCGCGGGCTTGGGCTCCGGCTTCACCTCTGGCTGGGGCTTTGTCTCAGGCGCAGGCTCCGCCTTGACCTCGGGCGCGAGCACGCTGACAGTGACGGTCTCCGCCTTGGGGGCCTTGTCCCCCTCCTTTGGTGGCCCAAGCCGGTATATCTTTACGCCGTAGGGCAGAAGCTCTATGCAGCCGTTCAGTTCCCGGCTCTCCCCGGTCATCAGGTCCGTGGCCGGACCGTGGTAGTCCACGTTGATGTTGAAGCCGCTGCCGTCGGCGTTGATGGCCGCAAGCACCGTCTCGTCCCCGCACTCCCGGCGTATGGCTATCTGCTTGTTGAGAATAGTCTCGTTCTTATAGCTGCCCTCGCTGAGGGCCTTGCTTTGCAGCTTTATCCGGCTAAGCTCCCCGATGAACTCCGTCAGGCCGTTCTCCACCGGCTCCTGGAAGCAGGGCCTCAGGGCCGGGTCGCCGTCATGCTTGTCGCCGTCCGCTCCCCACTCGCTGCCATAGTACAGGCAGGGTATGCCGGGCATACAGTAGAGCAAGGCGTACAGGCCCTTTATCTGCTCCTTATCACGGAGAAGGGTGTGTATGCGGCTGACGTCGTGGTTGTCCGCAAAGCACAGAAGGTGCTCGCCCCTATATAGGCACCAGTTCTCAGAGCCGAACTGCCGGTTCAGGGAGTGGGCTATCTCAAACATATTCTTGTCGTTGAAGGAGGAGTAGAGCCCCTTATAGCACTCGTAGTTGGTAACGCTGTCAAGCATCTCCGGGTTCATTATGCGCTTATAGTCCCCGTGTATCATCTCCCCCAGAAGGAAGAAGCCCGGGTCCTGACCCTTTGTGTACTGGTGCAGGCGGCGCATGAAATTTTCGTCCAAGAGATACGCCACGTCCAATCGCAGGCCGTCGATGGCGAACTCGTCCCTCCAGCCGCCCACGCACTCTAAGATATGGTCCACCACCGCCGGGTTCTGCAGGTTCAGCTTTACCAGCTCATAGTGGCCCTCCCAGCCCTCGTACCACAGGCCGTCGTTATAGTTGGAGTTGCCGCCGAAGTTGATGTGGAACCAGTCCCTATAAGGGGAGCTCTCCCGGTTCTTCAGCACGTCCTGGAAAGCCCAGAAGCCCCGGCCCACGTGGTTGAACACACCGTCCAGCACCACCCGTATACCGGCTTCATGCAGGGCGTTGCAGACCTCCGCGAAGTCTTCGTTTGAGCCCAGGCGCGTGTCTATTTTGCGGAAGTCCCGGGTGTCATAGCCGTGGGTGTCCGACTCGAACACCGGGGAGAAGTACACCGCGCCGGTATTGAGCTTTTTAAGGTGCTCCACCCAGTCTATCACCTTTCTTATGCGGCTCTGGGGCCTGCCGTCGTTTTCATAGGGCGCGCCGCAGAAGCCGATGGGGTATATTTGGTAGAACATGGCTGAGTTCTGCCAGCCGGGGTTATTTTTCAGATGGATCACTTGCCTGTCGCTCATAGTTTTTTCGTCCTTTCATTTGTTTCTCAGCTCTCAGGGCAGGTCTCCAGCTGTCCGCAGAGCATGGTATAGAAGCCAAATTTTTCATAGAAGGGCCGCAGCATAACGGAACCCTCTAATCTATGCGGCAGCTGTTCCCCTCCCAGGAGAACACGCTGTTATAAAACGCCGTCATGCCGTCCACCATGTGCTTTAGATCCTCCCGGCCCGCCGTCTCATAGGGAGAGTGCATGGAGAGCTCTGCAAGGCCGATGTCCACGGTGGGTATGGGCACCTGGGAGCCGGAGATGAGCCCAAGGGTCCCGCCGCCGGGGGTGGAGGAGTTGTTATAGTAGTCCTGGGTGGGCACGTTCGCCTTCTCGCAGATGCGCTTGAACAGGGCGGCTGTGGCCGCGTCCGTGGCGTACCTTGTGCTGTGCTTTATAACTATACCGCCGTTCATACCGCACTTGCTGGTGGGGTCCGCCTTGTCGGGGTAGTTGGGGTGCACGGCGTGGGCGTTGTCTGCCGAGAGGAGCATACCGTTCTGTATGGCGAGGCTCCTCTCCTCCCCGTCCTTCCCGGCCCATTTGCATATCCTGTCCAGCACGTCAGAGAGCATGGTGGAGCCCGCCCCCTGGCGGGTCATGCTGCCGGTCTCCTCGTTGTCAAATATGGCGCAAACTGTACAGTTCTCAGGGTTTTCGCTGCCTATAAAGGCGGTTATGGCAGAGAACGCGCACTCTAAATCGTCCAGCCTGGGGGCTTGTATGAATTCGCTCTCCGCGCCGAAGACCGTGCCCCGGGCCCGGCTGTAGAGGTATAAATCGTGGGACAAAATGTCCTCTTTATTGACGCCGGCCAACTCCGACAGCAGCTTTAAAAGGTCCGCCCCCTTGCCGCCCAGAAGGGGCAGAGTGTCCCGCTGGGGGTCCAGCTTCTTGCCGTTATTGGCCTCCCGGTCCATGTGTATGGCAAGGCTCGGTATGGTCATAAGGTCCCGGGGCACGTTCACCAGCTGCATACGCACGCCCTCCTGTGTGCGTATGCCAAGCCTGCCCGCCACGGACAGAGGCCTGTCGAGCCACAGACTCAGTATGGTACCGCCGTAGACCTCGGTGTTCAGCTTCGTGTAGAGCCCGCCGCAGTCCATCTCCGGCTTGCCCTTCACCTTGAAGCAGGGGGAATCCCCGTGGGGGGCCACAACGGAAAAGGCAGAAAAGTCCTTCTTCGGGGCCCTGAAGGCGATGACGGAGCTCTGGCTGCGGGCGGTAAAGTACCCCTTCCCCTCTCCAAGCTCCCAGGGCCCGGTCTCTGGGAGCTCGGTAAAGCCCGCGTTCAGAAGCAGGGCCCGCACGGCGTTGACGGTGTGGCAGGCCGTGGGGCTGCTCTCGATGAAATTGAACAATCTCTCGGTAAGCTTGTCGGTCATGATAGTTACCCCTTTCCAATCTTAGAATAACGGATATATTTATAAAAGCATGACTAGAAACTCAGCGTTTGACCTTCTGTGGGTAATACCGCGCATAGAGGTAAATCCGCAGCGTTCGTATACCTTCCGGGCCCGCAGGTTGAACCCGGCCACCGTAAGCCGTATATCCCCGACCCCAAGCTCCTCCCGGGCCAGCTTTATCCCGCACTGGACAAAGGGCTCCCCAAAGCCCAGCCCGCAGATGTCGGGCCGAAGCCCCAGGCCCATGTCCAAGGGGCCCTCGGGGTATACGTCCTCCTCTATGGCGGGTATCCTTGCCCCGGCCCCGAACTGGTAGAAGCCTATAAGCTCCCGGGCGCTGTTCAGAAGGGCGTATGAGCCGCCCTCCAGCAGCTCGTCTGTGGAGGAGCCCTCCTCCCGGTTGTAGACCGCGTACTCTCCCGGGTACTTCCAGGCGGCGATTTCGGCGGCAAGCTCCGCTGTCATGGGTATGATGTGACCGTCCATCATGGTTCCCCACCATAGTCGAACCCGTCCGGCAGGCTCAGATATCCACGGATATGCTTATCCCGGGGGCGCTCCACCAGGCCGGACACGTTCCCGAGGTTTCCCTCAGCGGTGAGCAGGCTGTTTTCGCGGACCTCTATGACGATGCCCATATGGTCGTGGGGCTTGTTCTCAAAGACCCGGTCGAAGATAACAATATCTCCGGGCTGGGGCAGGCAGGAGCTGGGGAGCCAGCCTATGCGCGGGTCCTTCTTGGCCCACTCCTCCCAGGCCACGCAGCCCGCCAGGTTGCAGGAGGCGCACTCCTTTGGCCGCACGGGGAACCTGTACCCGGCGGCAATGCAGCAGTAGTAGACAAAGGCCGCGCACCAAAGAGATTCCGCCTCCTTCTTCCTCCAGCCGGGAAAGGGCTCTATGATGGGCTGCAAATTGGACTTAAGGCCCACAACAGCGCCGTGCCAGGTCCTTTGGGCCTCGGCCCGGGCGGTCTCGGCCAGCTTCGCTTTATTTGACATAGCTTTCACCTCACTGAAATTCCGGTATAAACTGTGCGCCCCGGGCTTTCCTGGACTGCACAAAGCCCTCAAGGCCCAGCTCAAAGAGCGCGTCCTGCACCTTTAAAAGCTCCCTTTTTGTGATACCCCTTGAAAGCTCCGGGTATCCGGGTATGCCATCTCTGGCTTGGCCCCAGGGGGTGTACTGGGCCATAAGGCTGACGGGTATGCCGGGGAACTCCCGGGCGATAAGCTCCAGGACGGCTATGGAGTTCTTTGTGTGCCCGGGCAGTATCAGGTGGCGTATGAGCACGCCCCTTTTCATCATGCCGTTCTCGTCATACTCCGGCGGGCCGGCCTGACGGACCATCTCATGTATGGCTTTTATGGCCGTCTCGGGATAGTCCCACGCGCCCGAAAGGTCCTTTGCAAGCCCGCCCTCGGCGTACTTGAAGTCGGGCAGGTATATGTCCACAAGGCCCTCCAAAGCGCGCAGTGTCTCCCGCCGCTCATACCCAGAGGTGTTGTATACCACCGGCACCGGCGGCTTTCTATATAGCAGGGCCCGCCGTACCCCCGGGACAAACTGGGTGGCGGTCACAAGGTTTATATTGTGGGCCCCCTGCGCCGCTAAGTCAAAGAATATGCCGCTGAGCTCCTCCGGGGTGACTGCCCGGCCGGGGGTTATGCCCCGGCTGATATCGTAATTCTGGCAGTACCGGCACCCCAGCGGGCACCCGGCAAAGAACACCGCCCCGGAGCCGTTTTTGCCGCTTATGGGCGGCTCCTCCCAAAAGTGTAAGGCCGCCCGGGCTATGCGCATCTCCTCCCCGCTGTGGCAGGGGGCGCCGCCGTCCCTCTCCCGCCCGCACATACGCGGGCAGAGTTTACAGTTCATGGGTTTATCATAAGCATGGCGCAGTTGCTGCCCCTATGGCCCCGGGTCTTTCGGTGGGAGAAAACAAGGCTGCTCTCCTCCATGGTGCAGACCCCGCCCACGGTGATATGCTCCGGCAGCACCCCCGCGGAGAGAAGCGACCTGCGGCAGCACTCCCAAAGGTCCACGTGGTACTTTGTCCCCCCCTCCCCGGGCAGCTCCACGGGGCCGGTGACAAAGTATTGAGAGTCGGGAAGCGCGAGAAACTCCCTTGCCACAGGTTCGTCCACCTCGAAGCAGTCCTTACAGATGGAGGGCCCTATGGCGGTTATGAGTTTCCTCGGGTCCGTACCGAACTCCTCTCTCATGCGCTCCGCCATGACCTTCGGCATACCAGCCGCCGCGCCCCGCCAGCCTGCGTGGGCAAGGCCTATGGCCCTGTGCTCCGGGTCGATGAAGTATACCGGCACGCAGTCAGCGGCAAAGACGACGAGGGTCACCCCAGGCGCGTCGGTTATAAGTCCGTCGGCGCTGTCGCAGTCGTTGGTTTTCCATATGCCTATGCCCCGCTCCTTTTCACCCACCCGGCGTATGTCCGTCTTATGCACCTGGCAGCCACAGACCATGCCCTGGGGTTCGAACCCGGCGGCAGCGGCGAAGCGGCGGTAGTTCTCCTCCACATTTTCCTCCGGGTCCCCCCGGCCGTAGCCCAGGTTCATAGAGGCAAACTCCTTAGAGCTGACTCCCCCTATCCTGGTGGAAAAGGCGTGGGTAACAAACCGAAGTCCCCCAAGGGCGGGAAAGCGCAGCACACCCACGCCGCCGTTTATTTCCAGCAGCATATTGCCTATCCCCCCGGGCTCGGACCTCCGGGGCTTTTCTATCACAGGTAACGGTACAGCTTTCTTGTTCACGGCCAATCCCTCGTATTTCTGTTTAATAATGACCCTTCCCGAAAAGCGCAGCCCGCAGTCCCGGCAGCAGAAGTCCGCCAAAAACGCCCGGTTATGCTGGCTCCAGCGGCTGGTGCGGGCGCATCTGCCGCCGCATTTCGGGCACAGGAAGCGCAGGTGCTCCGGGCGCACCCGTGGGTCCTCCAGGTCCTTTATATAGCTGGTGCGAAAGTTCATGCGCCGGTAGAATTCCTCGTCGCAGGCCTGGATATAGGGCGAGAGGTCCCGGCGCTCACGCACCTCGCGGAGTATCCTAAGGGCGATAAGGCTGTCGTCCAGGGCCCGGTGCTGGGAGAGCTCCGAGATGTCCAGCCCCAAAAGCCCCGCCGCCTTCTCAAGGCCCGCCTGCTCCTTTGAGCCAAGCTCCAGGGCGTCCTGGGCGTAGCGCTGAAGGTCGCAGTATCTGGTGAGAAACGGCACGTGTATATTGCCGCTGAAATACCCGCAGTTGTCCATAAGGGCCAGAATGTCCGACTGGCCCCAGGTCATGAGCACGCAGTCCCCAAGCCAGCGCCTAAAGCGGCCCACGGCGGTCATGAAGGGGACTCCTCCCTCGCTCAGATCCTCGTCGGTTATGCTGGTAAGGTCCGCCACCAGGGAGCTCAGGTGCTTGCCCACCTGGGGGCGCACAAAGCATGTGAAGGTGCCTATGGGCTCCAGGTCCGGGCCGCATTTAACCGCGCCGAACTCGATTATCTCGTTTATATATCCCTGGCGCCTGCTGCTGTAAGCGGCGTTCCACTCCAGGTCCAGTATTGCGACAGTGGGTTTGGCGTTTATGGCGGGCACCTCCTTTATATTACTGGGACTTCTTTCGGCTCTGCTGCTTCATGCGCTGCTCGTGGGAGAGCGTGGCCTTCCTCATGCGCACGCTCTTTGGCGTGACCTCTACGTACTCGTCCTCGCTGATGAACTCCAGGCACTGCTCCAGGCTCAGCATCGAGTGGGGCGTAAGTCTCAGGGCCTCGTCGGAGCTGGACGACCGGGTATTGGTGGCGTGCTTTTTCTTGCAAACGTTCACCACCAGATCCTCGGACTTTGGGCTGACCCCGACTATCATACCCTCGTATACCTCCACCCCGGGCCCTATAAAGAGCCTGCCCCGGTCCTGGGTGTTGAAAAGCCCGTAGGCCGTGCTCTCCCCGGTCTCAAAGGCGATAATGGAGCCCTGCTGCCGCTGGGGGATATCCCCCTTATAGGGCTCGTAGCCGTCGAAGACGTGGTTCATTATGCCGTTGCCGTTGGTGTCCGTCAAAAACTCCGAGCGGTAGCCCATAAGGCCCCTTGCGGGTATTCTGAACTCCATATGGGTTATGCCGGTCTCTCTTGAACCCATGTTCACAAGCTCCGCTTTTCTCGAGCCTATCTTTTCCATCACCGCCCCCACATAGCTGTCGGGGGTCTCTATCATCAGAAGCTCCATGGGCTCCAGCTTCTTACCGTCCTTCTCCTTGTAGATGACTGTGGGCGGGGACACCTGAAATTCGTACCCTCCCCGGCGCATCTGCTCGATGAGTATGGACAGGTGCAGCTCACCCCGGCCCGAAACCTTAAAGGTGTCCATGCTGTCCGTCTCCTCCACCCGCATGGCCACGTTTGTCTCCACCTCCTTGAAGAGCCGGTCCCGAAGGTTTCGGGAGGTGACGAACTTGCCCTCCCGGCCGGCGAAGGGTGAGTCGTTCACCTTAAAGAGCATGGAGACCGTGGGCTCGTCTATCTTCACAAAGGGCAGTGGGTCTATATGGTCCGTGGTGCAGGCAGTCTCGCCGATGTTCAGGTCCGTGATGCCCGAGACGGCTATGATGTCCCCTAATTTGGCGCTCTCCGCCTCCACCCTTTTCAGGCCCTCAAACTGGTATAGCTTTGAAATCTTGGCGTTCCTATGGCCCTCCTCGCCGCCCCCGCAGATGGCCACCTGCTGGCCTACTTTTATTTCGCCCCGCTCCACCCGGCCAATGCCGATACGGCCCACATACTCGTCGTAGTCAATGTTGGAGAAGAGCACCTGGGTGGGGCCGTCCAGGTCCCCCTCCGGGGCCGGGACCTGGTTTAGTATCATCTCAAAAAGGGGCTTCATGTCCGCGCCGGGCACGCTGGGGTCCAGAGAGGCACAGCCCTCCCTGGCGGAGCAGTAGGCCACCGGGAAGTCCAGCTGGTCCTCGCTGGCCCCCAGCTCTATAAACAGGTCCAGCACCTCGTCCACCACCTCGGCCGGCCGGGCCCCCGGGCGGTCTATCTTGTTGAGGACCACCAGGGGCTTCTTCCCAAGCCCTAAGGCCTTTTTCAGCACAAAGCGGGTCTGGGGCATACAGCCCTCGAAGGCGTCCACCAGGAGCAGCACACCGTCCACCATCATCAGCACCCGCTCCACCTCGCCGCCGAAGTCCGCGTGGCCGGGGGTGTCCACGATGTTTATCTTCGTGCCGCCGTACTTCACCGCCGTGTTCTTTGAAAGTATCGTGATGCCCCTCTCCCGCTCAAGGTCACCGGAGTCCATCACACGCTCCGCCACGGCCTCGTTGGCGCGGAATATTCCGCTCTGCCGCAGCAGCTGGTCCACTAAAGTTGTCTTCCCATGGTCAACGTGGGCGATAATGGCCACATTGCGCAGGTCTTCTCTTTTTCCCATTTTCTATCCTTTCCTTTCAGCCGCATAACTGTTTTTCATTATCCAAATGCTTATTATAGCACAGTCCGGCGGTTTTGAAAAGACCCTTTCACTGCAAAACAGCGGTATAGTTAGCGTCCGGAAACTTCCTTGCCCAAAGGCCTTGAATCTCCTTTGGAGGCATGATATAATGTTTTCACCATCTTTTGGAGGTTTACTTTCATGCGGTTCATAAAGAAGTTTATCGGCACAAAGGCCTTTTATCTTTCCGTCATCGTCCTTTTGGTGCCAATGGTCATACAACAGGGCATCACCCAGTTCGTGAACCTTTTGGACAACGTGATGGTGGGGCGGCTCGGCACCGAGCCCATGTCCGGGGTGGCCATTGTGAACCAGATAATCTTTATCTTCAACCTGACTATCTTCGGGGGTATGTCCGGCGCGTCCATCTTCGGGGCCCAGTATTATGGGAAAGGGGACCTGGAGGGCCTTCGGCACACCCTGCGTTTCCGGCTTATCTTCGCCTTTGCCATAGGCGTTTTGGGAATTCTGGCGCTGATATTCTTCGGGGAGAGCTTCTTTATGCTGTTTCTGAACGGCGAGGCCAACACCCCGGAGGAGACCGCCGCAACTCTGGCCCATGCCCAGAACTATATGCGTATAATGCTCTGGGGGCTGCTGCCCTTCGCCGTGTCCAACTGCTTTGCAAGCGTCCTTAAGGACACCGGCGAGACCTTTATACCCATGGTGGCAAGCGTCATCTCCATCGCCGTAAACCTGGTGCTGAACTACCTTTTGATCTTCGGCAGCTTCGGTTTCCCCAAAATGGGCGTTGCGGGCGCTGCCCTGGCCACGGTGATTGCCCGGTACATAGAGATGGGCTACCTTATTATGGAGACCCTGCGCCACAAGAAAAAATTCCCCTTTGTACAGGGCGCGTTCAGGAGCCTTCGGGTGCCCCTGCCGCTGGTGCGTCGCATTGTAATTACCGGCACCCCCCTGATGCTCAACGAGAGCCTGTGGTCCATGGGCATCTCCATGATATCCGCCTGCTACGCCACCCGGGGCCTTGCGGCCGTGGCGGCCAGCAACATAAACAGCACGGCCTTCAACCTCTTTTCCATGCTCCTGATGTCCATGGGCAACGCCGTGGCTATAATGTGCGGCCAGCAGCTGGGGGCAAACGATATAGAGGGCGCCAAGGACACCGTGAGAAAACTGACGGCCTTCGGCGTGGCCATGAACGTGGTGATGGGCCTTTTGCTTATATCCAGTTCCGGGGTGATACCCATGATCTACAACACCGAGGAGAACGTCCGGCAGCTTGCCGCCCAGATGCTCATTATCTCCGGGGCCTTCCTGCCCCTGGGGGCCCTTACCAACTGCTCGTACTTCGCCATTCGCTCCGGCGGGCGCACCTTTATCACCTTCCTTTTCGACTGCGCCTATACCTGGGTGGTCTGCCTGCCTGTGGCGTTTTTACTCAGCCGGTTTACCACGCTGAGCCTGCCCTGGCTGTTCCTCCTGGTCCAGTGCGTAGACTCAGGGCTTAAGGCGGTCATTTCGGTGATAATGCTGAAGTCCGGGATATGGGCGAAGAATGTGGTGAATGCGTGATAGGCGTGATAAAATGAGCAATATACACCGGATAAAATGTGGAAACGGAAACTGCTATATAATTGAAAACGAATCCGGCGGGGTGTTGGTGGACACGGGGAAAAGGGAGTATGCAGAGCGCGTGCTGGAGAGGTGCAGGGCCTATAAGGTGGGGCTTATAATTTTGACCCACGGGCATTTCGACCATGCCGAAAACGCCGCCCGTATCTCTCGGGAGCTGGGGATTCCCATCGGCATGAGCGAACTGGACAGTAATTTGATAGAGGCCAACAATAACCAGGAGCTTTCTGCTGGTACTTTCCTGGGGAAAATAGTCCTGTCAGTGTCTTTAAGGGATTTTTCAAGAAGGGAAATGCAGAGGTTCAAGCCGGAGGTGCTCCTAAAGGACGGGGACAACCTTTCCGCGTATGGGGTGGACGCAAAAATAATCGCCCTGCCCGGGCATACTGCCGGCTCTATCGGTGTTGACGTGGGCGGCGCGTCACTGATAGTCGGGGACGCGCTGATGAATATGTTTTACCCCACCGTGTCCATGCTGTACCATGACCGCAGGGATATGCTGGAGAGCGCGAAGAAAATCAGCGCACTCGGGGACAGGACGATCTATTTCGGGCACGGCGGGCCGGTCCGCAACAGGCGGTGGGTAAGATCCTGATTTAGGAAGAGGTTTTTTCAATATGGTCTACTATAGAGATAAAGAACTTATCATCCGCGACATGATACCCGCTGACGCCCTGGCCATCACCGACGGCGAGATCGCCCAGGGCTGGCGGCAGACTATAGAGAAGTATGAGCGGCGTCTTAGGGACCAGCGCGATGGGAAATGTATGGCCATTGTTGCGGAATATGGGGGCGAGGCCGCTGGGTATATCCATGTGTATCCAAACTCGGATGACGGGCCCTTTGCCGGGATGGGATACTCGGAAATTATCGACTTCGGGGTGCTGGAGAAGTTCCGCAGGAAGGGGATAGGCGGCAGGCTTATGGACGTGGCGGAGACAGTCGCCGCAGAGTATGCCGGGACGGTGTTCCTCTGCGTGGGGCTGCACAGCGGGTACGGCAGCGCCCAGCGCATGTACGCCATAAGGGGCTATGTCCCGGACGGCTCCGGGGCGTGGTACAACGGAAGGGTGCTCGAACCCGGCGCTGCCTGCCAAAATGACGACGAGCTGGTGCTTTATATGTCAAAAAAGCTTTTATAAAATATATTTAGCCTACTGCATGGGGGGACAAAAAATGACCGACGAAAACTATCCGTATCTGTACGAGACCCACTGCCACACCTGCTGGTGCAGCGGCTGCGGGGTCAGCACGCCCTATGAGATGGCCGGGGCCTATTATGAGGCAGGGTACGCCGGGATGATATTCACCGACCATTTCCTAAGGGGCAACACCGCCGTGCCAAGGGACTGGCCCTGGGAGAAGAAGGTGTCAAGGTATTACGACGTGTACCTTGCGGCCAGGGAATGGGCGAAGGGCAAGGACTTCGATGTGCTCTTTGGCATAGAGCACAACTACGGCCATGGGAAAGAGGTACTGACCTATGGTATAGACCTGGATTTTCTGCTGAAATATCCCGACATCGACCGTCTGCCCCTGTCGGAATATTCAAGGCTTGTGCACGAGTGGGGCGGCTTTCTCTCCATGGCCCACCCCTTCAGAGACCGGGACTATATCGACATGAGCGTGGGGCCGGAACCGGAATACCTGGACGCCCTGGAGGTCTTTAACTACCACAACTACCCGGAGGAGAATGAGAAGGCCGTGGAGCTGGCCCGGGAAACCGGCCTGCCCGGCACCTCCGGCGGGGACGTGCACATCTATACCGACGGCGGCATCAATAATTCGGGTATAGCTCTGCCCAAGCGGGCCCGCACCGGGGAGGAGCTGGTGGAGCTCCTGCGCGCGCGGAATTACCGCCTTGTGTATGAGGGCAGGCTGATGGACTGTAATATACTATAATCCAAATATATATAAATTCATTTCGACGAAGGAGGGGCTCTATGACACGTTACTACCTGGCTATAGACATCGGCGCCTCCTCGGGGCGGCATATCGTGGGCTGGCAGGAGGAGGGCGCGCTGAGAACCGAGGAGGTATACCGCTTCAAGAACGGCGTGACAGAGGCGGACGGCCATCTGACTTGGGACGTTGGACGGCTGGAGCGGGAGGTCCGGGCGGGTATAGATGCGGCCCTTGAAAAGTACCCGGGGCTTGAAAGCCTGTCCATCGACACCTGGGGGGTAGACTACGTGCTGCTTAAAGAGCGCGAGCCTGTCCTGCCCTGCTATGCCTACCGGGACAGCCGTACCGAGACCGCAGTCCCAAGGGTGCAGGGGCTCCTCCCCTTCGAGGAGCTGTATGCCCGCACAGGCGTGCAGTTCCAGCCCTTCAATACTATCTATCAGCTGTATGCCGACAAGCTCGCGGGGCGTTTGGAGGGCGTTACCGGCTGGCTGATGATGCCCGAGTACCTGATGTGGAGGCTCTGCGAGAACGCTCCGCCCTGCGGGCACGAGTACACCAACGCCAGCACCACAGGTCTTCTGAACGCCGCCACAGGGGAGTTTGACCTGGAAATTATCAAAAAACTTGGCCTGCCGGAGAGCCTGTTCGGCGAACTCTGCCAGCCGGGCACACCGCTGGGGGAGTATAAGGGCATAAAGGTCCTGCTCTGCCCCACCCACGACACCGCCAGCGCGGTGGAGGGCATACCCATGGAGAACGGCGTGGAGGGTACAGACCAGCTGTTCCTGTCCTCGGGCACCTGGAGCCTTCTGGGGGCAAAGCTTCCCCAAGCCGTCACCACCCCGGAGAGCCGCAGGGCCAATTTCTCCAACGAGGGCGGCGTGGGGTATATCCGCTACTTAAAGAACATCATGGGTATGTGGATGGCGAATAATCTGCGGGCAGAGCTCTGCCCCGGCGAGGACTTCCCGGCAATAGTAAGGGCCGCCCAAGAGAGCGCCTATCCGGGCCTTGTGGACGTGACCGCCCAGAGGTTCATGGCCCCAGGCTCCATGAGCGGGGAGATGTCCGCGACCCTTGCGGAGTCCGGCTTTGACGCGCCAAAGACCTGCGGGGATTATTTCCGCTGCGCCTACCGTTCCCTTGCAAAGTGCTATGGCGAGAGCGTCCGGGAGCTGGAGAGCCTGACCGGGCGTAAATATGCCACGCTGTATATTGTGGGCGGCGGGGCCAAGAACGATTTTTTGAACCGTCTGACCGAGGAGGAAACCGGCCTGAGAGTCGTTGCCCTGCCCATCGAGGCCACGGCCCTGGGCAACTTAAAATGCCAGATAAGAGCAGAGGAGGAAAGTCAATGCTAGTTGAGACAAAGGCCCGTATCGGCGTGTTCGCTATAGCCCTTGGGGCCTATCTGCCCCAGTTCCCCAGTCTTGTGCCGGAGTTTAAGGGCCAGTACGAGTATTTTAAGAAGACCCTGCCCGATACCGTGGAGATAATCGACGGCGGCATCGTCACCACCAAGGAGCAGGCCATGGAGGCCGGGGACAGGTTTCGCTCTGCGGACGTGGACCTGGTGATATTGCAGCTTCTGACCTACGCCACCAGCTACAATATGCTCCCCGCCGTCCGGGACCTGGACGTGCCGGTGGTGCTGGTGAACCTGCAAAAGAAGAAGGCCCCGGATTACGCCAATACCGACACCGCCACGTGGCTTGGCGAGCTATACGCCTGCGGGGCGGTGGGCGAGATGGTAGCCGACCTGGAGCGGGCGGGCAAGCGCCACGCTGTTATAACCGGCGTAGTAGAGGGCGGCGATCCCCACGCCAAAGCCGAGATAGAGGACTGGTGCAGGGCCGCCCAGGTGCGCAGACGTTTTAGGGACACAAACCTTGCCCAGATCGGCCGGCCCTATCCCGGGATGATGGACCTCTATATCGACGAGACAAACCTCTATCACCGTATGTACCTGTATACAAAGCAGTTCGACTGGGAAAAGATGTGGGCCATTGCGGATGATATCACCGATGAGGACGCAATACGCGCCAAAGCCCAGGACCTTCTTGACACCTTCGACGTTGAGGGCGGCGGCACCGTCGAAAAGGTTTGGGACATGGCAAGGTATGTGGTGGCCTTCGAGCGGTGGGTGAAGGAGGAGAAGATCGCTTTTGTGGCCTCCCACTATGACGGCTTAGCCAAGGGACAGGCCGGGGTGCTGGACAGTATGCTTATCCCCGCCTTCTCCATGCTCATAAAGCAGGGGGTGGCCTGTGCCGTGGAGGGGGACGTCAAGGTGGCTATGGCCATGAGCATTTTAAAGACCATCGCCGGCATGGGCCAGCTCTCTGAGATGTACTCCATCGACTTCAAGGAGGACCTGTGCATCATCGGCCACAGCGGCTCCGGGGACGCGGACATCTCCGCGAAAAAGCCCACCATGAAGATAGTGGACGTGTTCCACGGCAAGACCGGCGGCGGGTATTTGACCCAGTTCTACCCCCATCTGGGGCCGGTGACATACCTGGGCATAACCCAGGACAGGGACGGACATTTCAAGTTCGTGGTGGCGGAGGGCATAAACGAGGAGGGCCCCATCTTCACCTTCGGTGACACCAATATGCGTACCCGCTTTGCCTGCGGGGCCAGGGAGTTCTGCGACAGGTGGAGCGAGGCGGGCCCCACCCACCATATGGCGGCGGCTTCAGGACGGCATATTGATACCATCTTAAAAGTGGCAAAGATATTTAACGTGCCGGTGGATATCATCACAAGATAAGGGGGACAAGAGCATGAGAGTATTGGACGCGGAATTTGTAAAGGACTTTATGCGCATGGCCGGCGACGGCTGGGACCAGGGCTGGCACGAGCGCAACGGAGGCAACCTGAGCTATCGGCTGAAGCCCGAGGAGGCGGAGTCTGTCCGGGAGGAGCTGGCCCCCGGTGACTGGCAGGAGATTGGCACAAGCGTGCCGGGTCTTTCTGGGGAGTATTTCCTGGTGACCGGCTCCGGGAAATATTTCCGCAACGTTATGATAAAGCCAGAGGACAGCTTCTGTATAATCGAACTGGACGGCAAGGGGGAGAACTACCGCATATGCTGGGGCCTTATAAACGGCGGCCGACCCACCAGCGAGCTGCCCAGCCACCTTATGAACCATGAAGTCAAGAAGAGTGTTACCTGTGGCAAGCACCGTGTGATATACCACTGCCACCCGGCCAACACCATCGCCCTGACCTTTGTGCTGCCCCTGACGGACGAGGCCTTTACCCGGGAGCTCTGGGAGATGGCCACGGAATGCCCGGTGGTGTTCCCAGAGGGTATAGGCGTGGTGCCCTGGAGAGTGCCCGGGGGCCGGGATATAGCCGTTGCCACTTCTGAGCTGATGAAGAAGTACAACGTGGCCATCTGGGCCCACCACGGCATATTCTGCTCGGGCGCGGACTTCGACGAGACCTTCGGGCTCATGCACACGGTGGAGAAGTCGGCGGAGATACTTGTAAAGGTGCTCTCCATGACCCCCCGAAAGCTTCAAACCATAGGGCCCGATGATTTCCGGCATCTGGCCGTGGACTTCAAGGTGGAGCTGCCGGAGCAATTCCTGTATGAAAAGCACTGAGCTTTTATATAATTTTATTATCTGGAGACAATTATTATGGCTGTAAATCGTTTCGTTCTCAACGGCATTTCCTACCACGGCAAGGGGGCTATCAACGAGATACCCGGCATTATTGAAGCGAAGGGCTTTAAAAAGGCCTTTATCGCCACCGACCCGGACCTTCTGAAATTCGGCGTTACCAAGAAGGTCACCGACCTTATGGACAAGGCGGACATGGCCTATGAGGTCTATTCCGACATCAAGCCCAACCCTACCATCGAGAATGTCCAGAGCGGCGTAAAGGCCTATAAGGAGTCCGGCGCGGACTATATGATAGCTGTCGGCGGCGGCTCCTCCATGGACACAGGCAAGGCCATCGGCATCATCATCAACAACCCGGAGTTCGCCGACGTGCGGTCCTTAGAGGGCGTGGACACCCAGGGCATGGACCAGGGCGCCTACCGCAAAGCCGCCATCGACGCGGTGCGCAGGCTCTCTGTGGACGTGGGCATACCCACCAAGCTGGAGGCGTTAAAGGAGGAGGACTTACAGTTCCTCTCCGAGTCCGCAGCGGCTGACGCGTGCGCCCCCGGCAACCCGAAGGAGGCCGGTGTTGAGGACTTTGTGGAGCTGTTCAGAAAGCTGATGTAAGTTAACTAAGTAAAAGGGCCCTCCCGGTTTGGGTGGGCCCTTTTTCTATTCTAATATGCACTCATAAGCCAGCCGTTCGCTGCCGTCCTCCACATGGATAACCCCCCGCAGTTCCAGCCCATTTTTCGCCATCACCCGCTGCATGGGCAGGTTCAGTCTGTGGGTGTCCCCGCGTATTATCTTCACGCCCCGCTCTCCGGCCTGGCGCTTGAGCTCGTCGAAGAACAGCCCCGCCGCGCCCCGGCCACGAAGTACCGGGTCCACGGCCACCCGGTGCAGGAAACCGTATTCCCCCCGGCCCAGCCAACCGCCCTTCTCTATGACGTTATAGGTGGGCTCAACGCCGAAGGCCAGACAGGCAAAGGCCGCCACTTCGCCGTCCTCGGTAAGCACATAGCCGTGCCCTTGCTCTATGTCCCTTAACGCGTCATCTCCGTTCGGGTAGCCCTCCTGCCACTGGGGCACACCGGCGGCCTTTAGGGAAGCCCTTGCCATATCATACAGCCTTGCGACGGCGGGAACGTCCTCTCTGCAAGCCGGTCTCAGCTCCATCTACAGGGCCTCCACCAGCAGCCCGCCCTGGTTGGCGGTGACAGCCACGGCGCTTATATCGCCCCGCTCCACCATCAGGGACGCTATTTTATCCTCCACCTCCCGGCGAAGGGTATTTCTAAGGTCCCTGGCCCCGGACTTGCCTCCGAAGGCTTTTTCCGCAAGCTCCACGCAGGCGGCGTCGTCATACTTGAAGGCTATGCCCTTCTCCTTGAGTGAGCCCACATACTCAGAGAGCATAAGCCCGGCGATGTCTCTGTAGTCCTCCACGGTCAGGGGCTTGAAGATGACCACCTCGTCGATGCGGCTCAAAAACTCCGGCCGCAGGAACTCCGTCAAGGCCTTCATGGCCTTCTCCCGGCTGATATCCCCGGCGGTCTTGGCAAAGCCCAGGGAGCCCTCCTTACGCTCGCTGCCGGCGTTGGAGGTCATCACTATCACGGTGTTCTCAAAGTTCACCGTGCGGCCGTGGGCGTCGGTTATGCGCCCCTCGTCCAGTATCTGCAAGAGTATATTCATCACGTCCGGGTGGGCCTTCTCTATCTCGTCAAAAAGCAGCACCGAATAGGGCCGCCGCCGGACCTTTTCCGTAAGCTGCCCCGCCTCGTCATAGCCCACGTACCCCGGAGGGGAGCCAATTATCTTCGACACCGAGTGCTTCTCCATGAACTCCGACATATCAAGGCGTATCATGGTTTCAGTGGCGTCAAAAAGCTCCTCACTGAGCACCCGCACAAGCTCGGTCTTGCCAGTACCTGTGGGCCCCACGAAGATGAAGGACGCAGGCCGCCGCCGAGGGCTTATCTGCACCCTTGACCGCCGCACCGCCGCCGACACGGCCTTTATGGCCTCCTCCTGGCCGATTATGCGCTTTCTCAGCACGTCCTCAAGGCCCCCGAGCTTTTTAAGGTCCCCGGCCTCCACTTTAGTGGCGGGTATACCGGTCCAGAGTTCTATCACATACGCCAGGTCCCGCTCCTCCACCGGAGAGAAGATTCCCTCGTTCCTGAGCTTGTCAAGGCCCTCCTCAAGGGTGGCTATCCTGTAGTGGGTCTTTGCCAGCTCCTCATAATCCACCAGGGCGCTGCTCGGGTCAGAGAGGTCCTGCTCCCGCACCCGCTCCTTATTGAGGTTCAGCTCCATGGCGTCGTACTCCTCCAGGCGCTTGTTCCGAAGGGCCGCGCAGGCACAGGCCTCGTCCAGAAGGTCTATGGCCTTATCCGGCAGATAGCGGTCGCTGATATATCTTTCGGACAGCACCACTATCCGCCGGGCGATCTCCTCAGAAACCGTCACCCGGTGGTAGTCCTCATAATATTTCTTTATGCCCAGTATGACCTTCACGGCGTCGTCTATGGAGGGCTCCCCCACCGTCACCGGCTGGAAGCGCCGCTCAAGGGCCGCGTCCTTTTCGATGTATTTTCTATACTCGTTGAAGGTGGTGGCCCCTATCACCTGTATCTCTCCCCGAGAGAGGGCGGGCTTTAGGATATTGGAGGCGTTCATGCTGCCCTCCGCGTCGCCGGTGCCCACTAAGTTGTGGACCTCGTCGATAAAGAGTATCACGTTTCCGTCGGCCCGGACCTCCTCCACAAGGCCCTTTATCCTGCTCTCGAACTGGCCCCTGAACTGGGTCCCGGCCACCAGGGCTGTCAGGTCCAGAAGCTGTATCTCCTTGTCTCGAAGCTTCGCCGGGACCTTCCCCGCCGCTATGCGCAGGGCAAGACCCTCCGCCACGGCGGTCTTGCCCACGCCGGGCTCGCCGATAAGGCAGGGGTTATTCTTTGTGCGCCGGGACAATATCTGCACCACCCGCTCTATCTCCTTCTCCCGGCCCACTATATTGTCAAGCTCGCCCCTGCGGGCCCGGGCGGTCAGGTCTGTGCAGTAGTTTCCTATATGCTTGCGCTTTTTCTTATGGACGCTCTCCTTCTTCTCCCGCACGCCGCTGTAGCCGTTTCCCGCCGAGGGCCGCCCCAAAAGCATATCCGTGGGCAGCGTGGCCGCGCCCCCCGGGGAGAAATCGTCCTCCCCCTCGTCCTCCGGATCCTCGCCGGCCTCCTCCGCATCCATGCGCATCATCTGGGCCATCTGCTCGGTGGCCTCCTGGAACTCCTCCTCAGTGATGCCGGTCTGCTCCTTTAAGGTGTTCATCATATTGTCCATAAGGTCGTTCACCTGCTTTATGCCCAGCTCCTTGGCGCAGACAAAGCAGTAGCCCTTGGCGTCCCTGCCGTCCGACGACTGGGACACGAAAACCGTAGCCGGCCGCTTATGGCATCTTGTACAAAGCATCATCATCCGTATCCTCCTCCTTGGTCCCTCTATTTTGACAAGGGGAACACGCCCTATGCCGTGTCCCCCCTTGAACGTCAGTTAATCCAGCATTCCGCTAGTATTATACCACGCGCCCTCGATGATTTCATTAACAACCTTTTAACTTTTTGCCCGGGATATTCAGTTTTTCCGGCGAAAAGGGCTCCATAACGCCCCGATCTATCCAGTGTACCGCACCTGTCCCGAAGATACCGTCCTTCACAATAAATATGGCGCTGTCGTCCTCCATGGCGCAGATAGGCAGCTGCATGGAAATTTTCATAAGCGCGGAGAGCACGCCCTCATGCCCCGGGTCAAAATGTGGCTTCACCGTCACGTCCGCAAGGCCCAGTCCCGGGTATGGGACCGGCGACTCCTTCGTGTCCAGGGACCGCACGGCCATATTTATGGCTCCGGCACTGACCCCCAGCACCACCGCCCTGGACTCCCGGATAACCGCGTCCAGCCCCATATCCTTTATCATCTGAAGCTGTAGTCCCGGGTGCCCGCCCATAAGGAATATGCAGGAGGCCTGCCGTACCGCCTCCCGCGCCGTTTGGGGGCTGTCCCTTCGGTCTATCACCCGGTGCTCCCCAAAGTCCATGTCCCCTTCCAGGAACATCTCATACATGCCCTCAAGGTCGCTGTCGTTTCTATCGTGGTCCTCGGGCCAGGCGCTTACAAAGACTATGCTCTCCCGCTCTATAAGGCTTTCTTTCAGTCTCTCAGCTATCTCCCTTGGAAAATGATGGCTGGGGAAACCGCTGAAAAACCCCAGCATACGCTGCTTCATGCTATTTTTTCTCCTTCTCTCCCGGCTCCCTTAGTATGGCCAGGAATATCTGAAAATACTTCACGGCAGCATATGCCATCATAATCCCTGTCAGCCCCAGCATAACAAAGGCCGCTATGTTCTGCTTGTCGGGCCCCATTATGCCAAGGCCGTCCAGCAGCACTATGGCGGACACGGACACGTAAAACATCACCGTGGCCACTTTGCCGTACCACTTGGCCGCGCAGGGGCGCTTATGCTTTTTAAGGAGCACCAGAGCGCAGCTGAGCATTAAGAGCTCCTTCAGCATGAACAGCAGCAGCAGCGGCCGTATGGAGGGAAAGCGTATGGCTATGCACAGTGCCACCACTCCCTGGGTCAGCTTATCTGCAAAGGGATCCAGCATTTTCCCAAGGTCCGTTATCTGATTGAAGCGCCTGGCTATAAGGCCGTCCAGCATATCGGTAAGCCCCGAGAATACCAGCGCCACCACAGCCGCCGCCACGTGCCCCCGAAGGTACAGCGCGGCGAAGACCGGCACTATCAGTATGCGCAGGGCCGACATGGCGTTTGGTACGGTCAGTATACGACTGGCGGCTTTCTTCTCTTGGGGCATGGAGCGTTCCCTTTCTTTTCCCAAATTTCTACTCATCATTTCGGTTTTATCCAATTTCCTTCTCCCTTTTCACCTTATCAGAACATACCGCCCAGGGGGTTCATATTCACCAGCGTCCCTGTGAGCAGCGAGCTGTCCAGCGCCGCCTGCACCTGCTGCTGGGACGAGGAATCCAGCATGGGCATGAAGACCGTGGCGCCGGCCACCACCACCCACACGCTTACAAGGGCCAGCAGGAACCCGAAGGCTCCGCCCAAAACGCCGTCCAGCTCCCTGAGTATGGGCAGCCGCAGCAGATCGCTTATGAGCGCTGCCAGAAGGCGCGCAAGGGTGGTGAACAGGAAGAACAGGACTATCACCGCCAGCACCTTCAGAAAGTTTACAAACACCGGCGACAGATAGTCCACCACCATCCCCGCCGCGCCGCTGGTCTGGCTGTTTATAGCGTGGCTGACGGTTTCTAAGGTCACCCCGGCCTCCTCAAGGGCCCGCACTAAAAAGTCCGGCAGAGAGGCCAGCACCTGCCCCGCCGCCGCCGCGGCGTTCTCGCTGCCCAAGGCCTGTAAGGAGGAGTTTATCTTCTCCACCATGGCCCCCCGGAACATGGTATCGAACAGCCACTGGGCCAGGGCCCCGCCCAGGGTCGAGGCCAGCAGCGCCGCAATGACCGCCCCCAAAAAGCGCACCACCGAGTGGATAAAGCCCTTTTTCACGCCCACAAGCACGCAGATAAGGCATATAAGCAATATGATACCGTCCAATATGTAGCCCATAAAACTCTCCTTTTTTCGTCGGTTCTATTATTGTAGCATGGTTTCAGAATTTTCTCAAGGGCAATCACCTTACAGTTCTCTTTCACTTATGGGCGGCGCTCAGCTTATTTCCGCTATGCGTATTTCGCTTACGCCCAGCACATAGGCCCTGCGCTCGCTGCCAAGGGCTATGCCCTTGGCGTCCTCCCCCGCCTGGGCCCGACCCAGCTCCATGCCGGTGATATAGTCTAAAAACACCGCCTGTCCCCCCATAAGCACCCCTACGGTCCCGCCAAAGACCGACACGGCCTCTATCCGGCCCTCCATCTCCATGCGCACCGGGTTCTTTTCCCCCGTCTCCTCATTCCCATTAAAGGCCAGCAGGGTGCTTGTGCCCCCGTGCTCATATGGGGATATGGACAAAAAGGCCCGTCCCGCGCTAAGCTCGAAGGCCGTCAGCTGCCGCCCCTGATAGCTGTATTCCGTAAACTGGTAGTCGCCGGACCTTCCAAGGACCAGGGATGTGTCCCCCACGCAGTAGATGGCGCCGTTCTCGGCCCAGTAGGCCGCCAGCAGATAGTTGCTCCTGGTCTCAAACTCCGCCACCGGCTCCTCCAGGTTGAAATCGAGTATGGTGAGCTTTGACACCATCTCGCCCTTCTCGCTGCGCACGGTGCACACCGCCCCATGGGTGCCGTCATAGTTCATGGCGATGGCCGTAATATAGTCGGCGGAAAAGGGGTACTCATATTGTAAGCTGCCGTCGGCCATATATACCTCCAGCTTTGACGCCCCGAAGCTGCCCTCCAGCCCCAGAGCAAACTTCCCGCCGGGGCAGACGGCTCCGGCAATAATATCCGTCTCCGCCGCGCCCTCTGCCATCACCCGCTCGCCGGACAGGGCCATATACCCCTTGCTGCCGCTGTTAAAAAGCAGGTAGCGGTTTCCCGCGGCTCTCAGCACCGGCTCGCTCATGCTGTGCCGGACGGAAAACTTTTCCGTGCCGGTGCTGTTCACTGCCGTAAAGGCCGTGTTGCTAAGGGCCGCCGCGCCGCCGTCCACGCTTATGAAATTGCCCTCGTAAACGTTGGCTCCGGTGATGGGCACAGGAAAGCCGTCGCCTATCTCCTCGCCCTTCACCTGGAGCTTCACCGATTCCTTTATGTTCTCCCAGTTAAGGTGCTCCCTGTTCATCCAAAGGCTCAGCCCCACTATCACCAGAAGCAGCGCCAAGCTTATGACATAAACCGCCCTGGGCAGCTGCCTGAGTTCTTTTTTCTTCCCCTCCTCCGGGCTTTGGCCGTCCTCATCGCTGAATATGTCCTCATACTCCACGTGTACCTCCGGATCCCCGGTTTGGGGCTTCTCCCGGTAGTCGTCCAGATTGATGACCTTCGCCCTTTTTTCGCCGTGCTTATTGTGCTTCGCCACACACATCGCCTGCCTTTCAGTAAAACACCCTGTTCAGATACAGCCCGCAGGCCGGGGCGGTGGGCCCCGCCTTTGCCCGGTCCCGAGCCTCTATTATCCCCGGGATATCCTCCGGCAAGAGCCTGCCCTCCTGTACCCTTAAAAGGGTCCCCGCCATTATACGCACCATATTGTATAAAAATCCGTCCGCCGCCACGGTAAACAGCACCATATCCCCCCGGCGCTCCACCCGGGCCTTTGTGACCCTGCGCACCATATCCCCGCGCTCCCTTTTATCAAGGGTGCAGAAGGACGTGAAGTCATGGGCCCCGACGTAATACCCCGCCGCCGCCTTGAGCCTTACCTCGTCTATAGGGTACCAATAGTGCAGGGCCCGGCCCCTTAAAAACGGCTCCCTTACGGGGTTGTTCCATATCTCATAGCTGTACTCCTTACCCTTACAGCTATAGCGGGCGTGAAAGTCCAGGGGGGCCTCTTTGCAGCCCTTTACGGCCACGTCCTCGGGCAGCCAGTGGTTCATGGCGGCTGGAAAGCGCTCCGTGACGATTTTACTCTCCGTCTTCACGCTGACGCAGAACTCTCTGGCGTGCACCCCCGTGTCCGTGCGGGAGCAGGCCTTCATGTCCCCCCGGTCCCCTGTGACCTTTTTAAAGGCGTTCTGGAACACCTCCTGGACCGTCAGGGCGTTCTCCTGTATCTGCCAGCCGTGGTAATTTGTGCCGTCATAGGTTATGGTAAAAAGCAGGTTGCGCATTATCTGTCTCCTATCTCACAATGCTGGGCGGCAGCACAATATTCAGCGCCAAAAACGCTCCCAGCACCAGCGCCGCACTCATAAGCACCAACCAGTCCACAGAGCCGAAGTGCAGCTGCTTCATCTTGGTACGCCCCTCGCCGCCGTTATAGCAGCGGCTCTCCATGGCCGTAGCCAGGTCGAAGGCCCTTCTGAACGCCGACACGAACAGAGGAATCAAGACCGGCACCAGCGCCCTTATCCGCTGCACAACCCCGCCGCTCTCCATGTCCGCGCCCCGAGCCTTCTGGGCGCTCATTATCTTGTCGGTCTCCTCTAAGAGGAGGGGCACAAACCTGAGGGCTATGGTCATCATCATGGCGAACTCATGCACCGGGACGCCTATTCTGGCAAGGGGCCGCAAGAGCCGCTCTATGGCGTCCGTAAGCTGGGTGGGCGAGGTGGTGAAGGTCAGAACGGAGCTTGCCAGTATAAGGGTTATGATGCGTATGGAAACAAACAGGCTGTTGAGCAAGCCGTTCTTGGTTATCTTTATAAAGCCCCACTGCCACAGAGGGTCGCCTGTGCCGTAGAAGATATTTAATACAGCAGTAAATACTATTATAAAGAGTATTGGCTTTAAGCTTTTAAGGTACAGCTTTAAGGGTATTTTAGACAGCGCCATGCCCAGGACTATATATCCCACGGCCAGCGCCAGGGAGAAGAAGTTGCCCGCCGAGAATATCAGTACGATGGAGAATATGGTAAGGCATATCTTAAGCCTGGGGTCCGCCCGGTGCATGACGGACTTTGCTGGGAAGTATTGGCCCAGGGTGATGTCAGACAGCATTTTTATCCTTCCCCCTCTTTTTAAAGTACGGTATCAGCTGCTTCACGGCCCCCTCCACCGTGAGGGTAGCGGGGTCGGCGGGCACGCCAAGCTTTATTAGCTCCTGCATTATCTTGGTTATCTGGGGTACTCTGAGCCCCATCTTCTCCAACTCCTCCCCGTGGGAGAAGACCTCCCTGGTAGGGGCCAGGTACTGCTTATGTCCGCCGCTCATGACTAAGAGACGGTCCGCTGTGCGGCCAATGTCCTCCATGCTGTGGGACACTAAAAGCACCGTGTTCCCCCGCTCCCGGTGGTACTGGCCTATCTGCGACAGCAGCACGTCCCGTCCCCGGGGGTCCAGCCCCGCCGTGGGCTCGTCCAGTATCAGCACCTCCGGGTCCATGGCGATGACCCCGGCGATGGCCGCCCGGCGCTTCTCCCCGCCGGAGAGCTCGAAGGGGGATTTCTCTAAAAGCTCCTCTTTAAGGTCTGTAAAGCGCGCCGCCTCATAGGCCCGGGCCCTTGCTTCATCATCTGAAAGCCCCATATTCTTCGGCCCGAACATGATGTCCTTCAAGACTGTCTCCTCAAAGAGCTGGTACTCCGGGTACTGGAACACCATCCCCACCCGAAAGCGTACCGAGCGTATCTTCTTGGGCTCTGCCCAAATATCTTTGCCGTCCAGAAGCACCTGGCCCGAGGTGGGGCGTATCAGGCCGTTGAGGGTCTGGATAAGGGTGGACTTGCCGCTGCCCGTGTGGCCGATGACCCCCACGAACTCCCCCTTCTCTATGGAGATGGACACGTCCTCGACGGCCACCTTCTCGAAGGGGGTGCCCTGGCCGTAGATATAGGTTAAGTTTTTGGTTTCTATGATTGGCATTTATTGTCCTCCAATATCTCCGGGAGATTCCTGTCGATATACTCAAAATACTGCTTCCTGTTCACCTTATCCCCCTTCTTTCTGTACCACTCCCAGGCCTCCCTAAGGCCCTCCTCCGGATCCGTCACACTGTCCATCAATACGTACTGCTCCGTCACGTCCAGCATATACTCATAATCATAGAAGCAAAAATAGTTCCTCTGCTCAACGTCTCCGCGCACGTTCACAAACTCCGGCTCTTTCCCCAGAACCCTATAGCAGAGCTCCGCCCACTCCCTTACCGAAACCGCGTCCCTGTTGCCCACGTTGAAGATATGCCGCCCGGGCCGCTTCAGAAGAAGCACCTCCGCAAACCGGCATAGGTCCCGGATATGGAAAAACTGCAAGCGTTGGGAGCCGTCCCCCGGCAGATAGAACTTCCTGCCAAGGCTCGCGCAATCAAAAACAAAGGCCTCCCTATACACGTTGTTCATGGGCCCGTAGAGGTACGGCGGGCGCAGGACATACGCCCCCGAAACCCGCTTTAAAAGCGCCGTCTCGGCCTCTATCTTGTCTGTGCCGTATTTCCCCCAGTATCTGTTGGGACCTGTGGGGCTCTCCTCAGCGAAGGGCTGGGGCGCGGTCTCAGGGTACACCGCGCTGGAGCTTATGAGTATATAGTCACTAACGCTGCTCAGTGCGTCCAGAAGCGTGTTCACGTCCCTGGCGGTATAGGCGGTATCTATCACCAGGTCGAAACTATATGGGCGCAGGATATTCCCCAAATCGTGACGGTCGGCCTGTATCAGTGTGGTATTTGGCGGCTGGGGCCGGGTATTCCTGTTGAGGACGTACACCTCGTGGCCCTTTCCCGAGTAGTATTCCGCCATATACCGGCTTACAAATACCGTGCCGCCGGTGACAAGTATTTTCATCCTTCAGCCTTTCCCCTCTCCAGCCCGCCAGAGCGAACCTGCTCCATGTACGTCCTTATGCCCCGCTCTTCGCCTTCGTCATAGACAAAGCCCAGCTCCCCCGCAACGCTCCTGGCGGCAGTGCCGAACAGCTCCAGCATCTCAAAGGCCGCTGCCCAAATATGGCCGTAGTCCGCGTCGGAATAGGTCCGCGCAAAGCTCTCGTACATCTCCCCGGGCAGCAGCTTTTTAAAGTATTTGCCGTTCTTCCCGATAGACGCCTTAAACCCGTGCTCCGCGCCTATATACCAGCCCAGCATGAGTATAAGCATATCCCGCACATAGTGGTTCAGCTGCTCCATGGCAAGGGACAGCTCCTCCCTGGCGGCGGCCTTGGCCACGTTATTCAGACACCAGTGGAACTCGTTGCAGCAGTCTGAGAACAGCTTCTGACTGGGCCTTTTCACATACCAGAAGTCCTTTTTAACGGATATCTCCGGGAAATCCCCGTCCTTATCCAGCAGCAGCACTGCCGGTTCCCCGTCGTCCACATAGGGGTCCGCCGTCACTTGCAGGTCTATCCTGTTTCCGTCCGGGAATATCATCAGGTAGACGAAGCTTCCGTCCCCCTCCGGGGGCATGAGGTTCATGCTCTCCGGCTTTTGCACTATGCCGGGCCGCCCGAACCTGCTCTCTATCCAATCCATATTGTCCCAGTACGGCCCCACGTCCCGGACAAAATAGCAGATATCAAAGTCCTGGTATATGTCCGCCGGACAGTCCGGGTCCGCTCTCGAGCCCACCATCAGCACACTGCGGATATTGTCGTCCCCTCTGGCTGTGTCCAGTATGAGCTTCAGTATCTCCTCTGGCGTTCTCATTTGTGCCTTCTCCCCCTCCGCTCTGTCATCTCAAAACTTAAATCCAGCAAAAGCCGTATCTTCTCCTCCTCCGCGCTGCCGTCCAGAACTGCGGATATCCAGTGGGTCTTGCTCATATGGTACGCCGGGAAAAATCCCGGCTCCATAAGCATCGACCCCAGCATAAGCTGGTCGCATTTCAGGTTCACAATATCAATTTCCCCCTGACCCGAAAGCCCCAGCCGGTCCCTTTTCACCCGCATAACCAGGGCAAACCACCTCCTGTTATTTGCGTGCCGGAACACCGCCGCGTCCGGGCTGTCCTCCCAGGGGTAGTCGGGGTCGGTGTTGTAGGTCCCGGCTATGTACCTCTCAAGCTCCGCTCTCGTCATGGTAAGCACCTTCTCCACGCTTTCATTACAGCCGGTTCTCCCCCGGCACATAGCTTTCCAGCATACCCTCCGTATCGGTAATGCCCTGCTCCAGCACCGCCCGGTACACGTCCATGCTGATATATTTCCCCTCGCCATAGCCGTAAAGGCCACGCTTCAAAAGCTCCCGCTTTATCCCGATTATCCGCTCCTTGGCCCCGGGGAGCTTCGCCGCCCGGGACGCTATGCTGTCGCAGTAGACCTCGGCCTTTTCAATGGTCTCCCGGTCGAAGAACCACAAATCGAAGTTCCAGAGCTCGCCGTCTATCACGGCCTCGGCCCCCTGGAACCAGACGGTCTTGCCCTGATCCGTTACCTCCTCCTTGGCTTCAAACCACTTGGGGTGAAAAGCCCTGATAATATAGTCCGTAAGCTCATAGAGCTTCTCTATGGACATATTAGTGTTCTCAACGTCGATGTCAAGGTCGTTCCAGGCCATCATATCCATTTTATAGCTGCCGATTATATGGGGCTCGCCTATCTCACGCAGGCGTTCCATAAGCCCCCTGCCGTGCAGTATATGGTCCGCGTTTTCCCTTATAGTCCCCATAATGTCTCCCCTTTCTACTTGTCCGCCGGCTCCCTGCCTTTTAAGGTCGCGGGGCGGGCCTCCCCTCTTGTCTTCAATGTGTTTTCTGTGTATTTTTAAACAGCTCCACACACTCCTCAACGGACAGCGGCGCGCCTCCCAAGTCGACCCCCGCCGCTTTTAATCTGTAGCACAGCTCTGTGGCCTGGGGCACGTCCAGGGCGTGGCGCTTGAGCCGCTCCACCTGGGCGAAGACCTCCCGGGGCCTGCCGTCCATCAGTATGGAGCCGCTGTCCATCACCACCACACGTCCGGCCTGCACGGCTTCGTCCATATAGTGGGTTATGAGCACTATGGTTATGCCCTTTTCCCGGTTGAGCTTCTTTATGGTGTCCATTACTTCGGCCCGGCCCCGAGGGTCCAGCATGGCGGTGGGCTCGTCCAGGACGATGCACCTGGTCTCCATGGCGATGACTCCGGCTATGGCCACCCGCTGCTTCTGGCCGCCGGAGAGCTTATGTGGGGCGTGGGTGCGGTAGTGGTACATATCCACGGCCTTCAGGGCCTCGTCCACCCTTTTTCGTATCTCCTCGGGCGGCACCCCCAGATTCTCCGGGCCGAAGGCCACGTCCTCCTCCACCACGCCCGCTACAAGCTGGTTGTCGGGGTTCTGTAGAACCAGTCCCACCCTGCGGCGCACGTCCAGGACCCTCGACTCGTCCA
>ERZ777305.1287-NODE-1287-length-31486-cov-4.238109_pt1 | contig 31486 bp, 24 predicted proteins | sample MGYA00374965_ERZ777305 | MGnify/ENA primary metagenome ERZ777305 (study PRJEB29328, sample SAMD00013331) | mouse gut metagenome | study: EMG produced TPA metagenomics assembly of the Metagenome analysis of fecal microbiota from mouse which was promoted... | reverse complement strand
TCCCTTTATTCTTAAGCCACGGACTGCATGAGGGGAAACATTTTTTCAAGCGTACAAATTAATATTTTTTAATTTAAAACCCCTGTAGTTTCAAGCCCATAAACAACCACCTTATCAGCATAAATCTGCGCAGGAAACGTTTCAAGCTCCGTTCCGTCATAGTAAACGCTCATTGTAAGGGCAGGATTTATCTCATTAATATCACCGATAATATTACCGATTGAATTACCGTTTACATCAAAAATATCTTCAATAGGAACGTATATTACATAATCATAATTAAAAACCACATCGGAAGACGTATTTTGAACGTCAGGGGACCGGCGGTTTATATAGTCTTCAGATACCCCATATATAGTGCAATATTTGTCGTTTACTGAAATCAGCTTGTCACCCTTAGGAAATATTTCAAAGGATTTAGTAACGTTTACATTGCCGTCAGGTGAATCAGTGTCCTTCTCGGAAGTATCCTTGCCGGTGAATGGGGAATGGAGCACGCCGTATGACGGATAAGCCATATCCGTAGCTGAGCTGTCATAACCCTTTTCTGTATAATAATCAGGATAATATAAGTCTATTGCAACCATATTGTTAAAGGTCAGGTAAAAATCATTATTTGTATAAATATCCTTAATGCCGCTTACATCATACAAATGTCCCACAGGGAGAAATGTCTCAAAAAAATCATTCGTAATGTCTGCGGAAGCAGAAGAAAAGAATGAATAGTATGAGCCGTAGCTTATTTCAGCCTTGTCATCATCCGCATAATTTGTTGTGAAATTCGCGCTCTCATGTATATTACTTCCATTGCCAGAGGCTATAGAGATATCAGTGCCATTAGCTAAGATGTAGCAGGTTTTTTTGGTAAATGGCGTAAGGGCGAATGAATCTATTGTTTCATAAATTACTTCAGGCTTTGTGCTATATTCAATATTATTATCATTATGGAAAATCTGATACGATACCTTGATAGTATACGATTTATAGGCTTCACTGGAGCCTTCCGAATTAAGGGAGTCATGGTATGCGCCTGCATCAATTACGTAAACATCCGTACACTCTGAGGTATTGACATCAGGAAGCTCATAGCTGAAGGAAAATTTTGTTGCAGGAATTCCTGCTGCATTAGTATTGGAAGCTATGCCTAATTCTGATAAATAATCAGAGTATAAATTTCCTATGGTTACATCATATATATTCTGCAGTGAACCATAGTAGCTCTTATACATGTCATTTGTCCAGTTGTATATTTCCTCTTCGTAAGAATAACCAGAGCCGCTTATTAGTATATTATTCCAATTCAAGCCTGTTTCGGTACCGGCGTCCTCCTGATACAGAGTAACGATGCCGTCACCCTCCGTTTCAACAATGTAATCCTTAAAATACTGTCTGTTAAATGCTATAGATATTCCAAGTTTCCTGCTGCTGATAAATTCAACTGAAGGAGTATCAGCAGGCAAAGCCCCCTGAAGCGAGTTATTTTGTCCCGGCTTGCTGTCAGAGCTCTTTTCAGTAATATCCTGGGAGCCGGTGCTTTTTGCCGGCTGATGCTTTATCCCGGAGGATTTGTTTATTGATACAAATATAATGCCTGCAATCATGGCTATAACGGCAGCTCCTGCCAAAACCTCCATGACAATGGAAGTTTTTTTCCTTTTGCGAGGCTTAAGCTCACGCTGGCTCTTATTATCTGAAAAAATTTTTGAAGTGCTTTTTGCAGTTTCTTCGTTTTTACCCTTATTATCATTGTAGCTTATTAATTCCCTCAATACCCGTTCCCTGCTGTTTTCTCTTAACTTTATAGGCTCAAACAATTTCTTCATTTATAATCCCTCCTAATTGTTTTTTTAACTGCCTTCTTGCGGCAGAAAGCCAAGTTTGAATTGTACTTTCAGGTTTTTCCATAATGGAGGCAATTTCCTTAATAGGATATCCCTCGTAATAAAATAAATATAATGTAACCTGATAGTGCTTTTTAAGCTTTTTAATTTCCCTGAAGGTTACTCCGTCTAAATGATATGTGTCAGTATAAGCAGGGGTATAGCAGGATAAAACCTGTTCCCAGTCGTCGCGTCTGCTTTTCCATACACTGCGAAGATTGTTAAGGCAGGTGTTTTTAGCGACGGTAATCAGCCATGCCTTTAAGTGATTTTCATTATGGAATTCCATGTCAGTATCAATATATTTTTCAAAGACATTCTGCATCATATCTTCTGCATCATCCATATTCTTCATATACAGATATGCGACACGATACACAGTATCCGCATATTTCTCATAACATTCCGTAATTTCTTTATTCGTACGCATAAAGAACGGCATCCTCCTTTCTTTATAATTACCCCTCTGATAATAAAACAAAAAAGAAAAGAAAAAAATCCTGAAAAAATAAATTTTTTAAATTGTCAGCCTATTCAACACGAAATACGTCTGCAATATCACTTATGGTTATATAAGCGCAAGAATCTATCTCATGTACAATATTCCGCATTTTTGTTATCTGAAACCTGTTTACCACAAAATAAATCATGGTTTTCGGCTTGCCGGAATAGCCTCCTGTGGCGTCTATGGCAGTAACGCCGCTTCCAAATTCCTCCGAAAGGGCAGCGCATATTTTATCCGGCTTTGTAGTGATAATGGTAGCGGCCTTAGAGCGGTCAAGGCCTTCTACTATGAAATCAAGGGCCTTTATTCCTACGGCGTATGTGATAATGGAATAAAGCGGAAGAATCCAGCTTTTTACAAATATTCCGCAGAATATGTAAAGTATAATATTGTAGCCCATAACAAATGTGCCTACAGACAGGCCAAGCTTTTTAGAGAAAATGACAGCCATAACCTCGATTCCGTCCATGGCTCCTCCAAAGCGTACTGCGATACCGCTTCCCATACCTGAAATAAGCCCGCCAAACAAGGCGCACAGCAGCAAATCATTTTCGGCTAAGGGCGACGCCATGCTGACGTCTATAGGAAGAACATCCGTAATAAGCCATGCGCATACAGAGTAAACAGTTACCGAATATATGGCGTATATGGTGAATACCCTGCCCTGCTTTTTTAAACCATATAAAAATAAAGGAATATTCAACAATATAAGAAAGACAGACAGGGAAATATAGCTTGGAGTAAGCTGGGACAGGAGCATGGAGGTTCCTGAAATTCCACTGTCATACAAATCCACCGGAGCTAAAAATATAGTAATGCCAAAAGCGTTTATAATACCTGCAAAGGTAAGAAAAATAAAGTTCTTTATTTTCATTTAAGCCAACCTCCTTTTTAAGAAATAATACCATAGTAAAATACGTGATTACAAGACTAAATTATGTAACTATTTTTATTAATTGCCATAAAGAAATTGTAATTATGAAAGCCTGATGATATAATTAAAAGCGGCAGAATTAAATATTTTGGAGGAGAAGTAAATGTACATATTTATTTGTACCGGTATAAGCAAAGAAAGGCTGGTGTATATAGCATGAAGAGAGCAGTAACATATATTATGGCTGTCTGCCTGCTTATGGCATGTATAGGCTGCGGCAGTAAAAAAAATAATATCTCTGACGGTAAGGATGTAATATCGCATGTGACAGACAAGGAAACTACACGAAAAAAACCATCCGGCGAAAAGAAGGAAACAGAATCAAAAACGGAAGCTTCCTCAGAAAAGGAAACAACTTTGGAAAAGGAAACAGATACGGAAAGCATGGAGCCAGAAACAACTGAGCGGCAGCCGGAAACACAGAAGACAACCGAAAATCAGATAACGGAAAACAGGACTGAAAGCATAACGCCGCAGCCTTCATCGTCTCCGGTTAATAATCAGCCTCCTGCAAATCAGGGGAACGGTAATAATATTCCGTCAGGCTCAACGCCTGTAGAAAGACATGGAGCATTGCATGTAAGCGGAGTAAACCTTACGGACGAGCATGGACAGAAAATGCAGCTTTACGGTATGTCTACCCACGGCCTTTCATGGTTTCCACAGTATGTAAACTACGAGGCCTTTAAGACACTCAGGGATGACTGGAATACAAACTGTGTAAGGCTTGCCATGTACACGGCAGAGTATAACGGATACTGTACAGGAGGCAGCAGGGAGGAGCTTAAGCAGATAATAAATAACGGCGTAAGCTATGCAACAGACCTTGGAATGTATGTAATTATTGACTGGCACGTATTAAACGATAATGACCCAAATGTATACAAGGCAGATGCAATATCATTTTTCAGGGAAATGTCAGCAAAATATGCAGGCAATAAAAATGTTGTATACGAGATATGCAACGAGCCAAACGGCTGGTCGTCATGGGACAGTATAAAGTCATATGCAAACGAGGTAATACCCGTAATAAGGGCAAATGCTCCGGATGCAGTTATTATTGTAGGAACGCCTACATGGAGCCAGGAGATAGACAAGGCGTTATCATCGCCTCTTGCCTATGATAATATAATGTACGCTCTTCATTTTTATGCCGCAACACATACAGACTGGTTAAGAAACAGGGCGTCTCAGTGTATAGACAGCGGTCTTCCTGTATTTATCAGCGAGTTTGGAATTTGCGACGCGTCAGGCAATGGAGGTATAGATTATAATCAGTCGGCAGAGTGGATGAATCTTATAAAAAAATATAACTTAAGCTACTGCTGCTGGAATTTATCAAATAAGGCGGAGACAAGCAGCGTTATAGCTTCATGGTGCAATTCCACGTCAGGCTGGAGCGAAGGAGAGCTAAGCGAATCCGGAAAATGGATAAGAAATCAGTTTAGAAGTGAAGATTAGTATAAAAAAATTGCTGCATTGTGCCGATAAAGAAAATGTAATGGTGTATGTATGAGCCAAGGATGGTTCATATTGCTGTAATTTATTTATATTGCAGCACAGCAGAAGAAAGGATTCGGTGAAAGACATGACAAATTCAATTTCAAACAATGCACCTCTGGTAGAGGCAGCGGGAGCGGAAAGCGTAAAAAAGACTAGGGTCGCAACAGGGAAAACCATAGGAAAGCCTGAGCTTAGTGAGAAGGCGCAAAAGTATTACGAGCAGCTTAAAAAGAAGTATGGCGATATGGATTTTATATTGGTAGAGCCAAAGCTTAAGGAGCAGGCAGAGGCAAATGCCGCAGCTTATGCCAGTCCTAACAAAACAGTAGTTCTCATTGATTCAGACAAGATTGAAAGGATGGCTGAAGATGAGGAGTACAGGGCAAAATACGAGGGTATAATAGGAAATGCAAGAAATCAGATAAACAAGCTTGCACAGCAGTTTAAATCTTCGGGAACAAGTGTAAAGGGCTTTGGAATGAAAATTGACGATGGAGGAACGGCGTCATTCTTTGCTGTTATAGATAAATCCCAGGCAGCCCAGAAGCACCGTATAGCAAAGAAGGCTGAGGAAAAGGCAGCCCAGAAGAAGGCCGACGCTAAAAAGGCTGAGGAGAGGCGCGCTGAAAAGCGGAATGAAAAGCGGGCCGAAGAAAAGGAAAAATACGGCAGGACAGATAAGGAAGATACGGTAACCATCACAGCATCATCTGCAGATGAGCTTATAAGAAAGATAGATGATTATTTAATTATGGAAAGAAGTAATTATCTGGAGACAAACGAAGAAAAGCAGATGGGAAGAAATATAGATTTCTCAGTATAAAAAAATATCTGACATACAAAGGTGTCTGCATAGACAAATAAGTTTATGCAGGCACTTTTTAATATATAGGAAATTAATAAGTCGGGAGAAAATAAATCTGTTGAAATGACAGCCGTTTTTAAGTATACTATATAAGAAGCTTTAAATATAAAAACATTTTAAATCAGGCAGAAAGGATAGGTGTTTATGACAAGAAATAAAAACAAAAAGGATAATAAAGAGGTAAAAGAGTTGGAGCAGGGGCTTATTAACCTTGACAGATATCTGAAGGCGCCTACAGTATGCGAGTGCGGGAACAATTACGTATATGTAGGTCTTGGCGAGTATAAATGCGCCTATTGCGGAAAAACCTTTAAAAACGAGTATGCTTTGGTTAGAGAGTTTGTGGATAAATATGGGGCTAATTACAGTATTTTAGAGATTGCCGAAATGACGGGAGTGAGCAAAAAGCTTATTGATATGTTTGTTAAGGACGGCAAATTTAATACTGTAGAAAAGCAGAAAACGTGTATAATATGTCATCAGCCTATAGACTCGGGAGTATACTGTAAGAAGTGCGCTCTTATACAGATAGACAGCTCCTTAGATGAGAGCAGGGAGAGGAAAAAGATGGCGGGAACGCTTCGCAATGAAGATATGCAGGGAACAATGCGTCATGGAAGAAAAATATAATAAAAGGGAAAAGATAAAGTGTATTGTATTTTTACTGTTATCCATATTGTGGATGGCAGTAATATTCATGTTTTCCGCCCAAACCGGAGAGGAATCAGACGCGCAGAGCGGTTTTTTGACGAATTTGATATGTAAGCTTATTCCGTTTCAGCTTTCTGAGGGAGGAATGGATACCCTTACCCTTATTATAAGAAAAATGGCGCATTTTACCGAATATGCAATATTGGGGGTATTGTATTTTAATACGGCTCATTACTTTATGGCTTATAGGAAAAATGAAAAAAACATATATGGAGGCAATTGGAGAGCCGCCGGTAAAGCAGTGGCTTTTACTACAGCCTTGTGTATGCTTTACGCCATGTCGGATGAATTTCATCAATCCTTTACAGACGGAAGAAGTCCTGCCCTAAGGGATGTGATTATAGATATGTGCGGCGGCTTTGCAGGCAGTATGCTTGCATTGCTTATTATAAACATTGCCGCAGGAAAGGATAGGAGAGGAAAAGAAAATGATAGCAAAGAAAATGACAGGATTTGTAGAAAATAACTCAGCCATAAGGGAGATGTTTGAGGAAGGAAAAAGACTGGCGAAGGAGTTTGGAGCAGAAAACGTATATGATTTCAGTCTTGGAAATCCAAATGTACCAGCGCCTAAGGCGGTAAACGACGCCATAAAGGATATAATTGACAATGAGGAAACTACGTTTGTCCATGGCTATATGAGCAATGCAGGCTATGAGGATGTACGAGAGGACATAGCGGCGTCCTTAAACCGCCGCTTTGAAGAAAATTATTCTAAGGATAACATAATTATGACAGTTGGGGCTGCAGGCGGCTTAAATGTTGTATTCAGGGCGCTTCTTGACCCGGGCGACGAGGTTGTTGCCTTTGCTCCATACTTTCTTGAATACAGGGCATATGTAAGCAATTATGACGGCGTGCTTGTAGAGGTATCGCCAAATAAGCCTGAGTTTATGCCAAATCTTAAGGAGTTTGAAGAAAAGCTTACGCCAAGGACAAAATGCGTGCTTATAAACAATCCAAACAATCCCACAGGCGTGGTATACCCTGAAAGCGTTATTAAGGATATGATATCGGTTATTGAAAAAAAGAGCAGGGAATACGGAACTGATATTTATCTTATATCTGACGAGCCGTACAGGGAGCTGGCGTACGAGGGAGTAAAGGTGCCTTATCTTCCCCACTATTATGCAAATACTATAGTAGGCTATTCCTTTAGTAAATCTCTTTCCCTTCCCGGCGAAAGAATAGGCTATCTTACCATTCCGGGCAGCATGAAGGATTTTGAGACAGTAGTGTCGGCTCTTACCATAGCTAACCGTATACTGGGATATGTCAACGCGCCGTCCCTTATGCAGAGGGCAGTAGCAAGGGCAATAGACTCAAAAACCGACGTTGGCTATTATGATAGAAACAGAAGGCTTTTAAGAGATACCCTAAGGGATATAGGCTTTGAGTTTACAGAGCCCTACGGCGCATTTTACCTGTTTGTTAAATCTCCGGTGGAGGATGAAAAGCAGTTCTGCGCCTTTGCAAAGGAAGAAAACATAATAATAGTGCCAGGCTCTTCCTTTGCGTGTCCGGGTTATGTAAGGCTTGCATACTGCGTATCCTATGAAACCATAGAAAGCTCGATACCTGCATGGAAACGCCTTATGGATAAGATAAAGGAAGGAGCTTAAGGATGAAGCCTTGGGAAAAGAATATCAGAAAGGTTGAGCCGTATATTGCGGGGGAACAGCCTGACAATAAAAATATGATAAAGCTTAATACAAATGAATGTCCCTATCCTCCGTCGGAAAAGGTGACGGAGGCTATAAGGGAAATAGAAAAGAACACAGCCATGCTGCGTCTGTATCCAGACAAGACTATGGCGCCTCTTATAAGGGCGCTGGCAAGGTTTTATAATGTGGAGGAGGATATGGTATTTGCGGGGGTAGGCTCTGATGATGTTATAGCAAACTGCTTTCTTACGTTTTTTAACTCAGATAAGCCTGTTTTGTTTCCTGAAATAACATATTCCTTTTATCCCGTGTGGGCGGACCTTTACAATATACCGTATGAGACGCCGCATCTAAAGGAAGATTTTACCATAGATACAGATGACTATATAAGGGAAAACGGTGGTATTATTATACCGAACCCAAACGCCCCTACGTCGGTTTACATGGAGCTTGGGGAGGTTGAAAAAATAGTGAGGGCTAATCCTGCCTCAGTTGTTATTATCGACGAGGCGTATATAGACTTTGGCGGTGAAAGCGCCATAGAGCTTACAAAAAGATATGACAATCTGCTGGTAGTGCAGACCTTCAGCAAGTCACGTTCAATGGCGGGAATGCGCATAGGCTACGCCATAGGCTGCAGGGAGCTTATATCAGCCCTTAATGACGTTAAGAATTCCATAAACTCGTACACATTAAATTATGTATCTATTCTGGCAGGAGAGGCAGCCGTAAAGGATAAGGAATATTTTGACAGGATAAGAAAAAAGGTTATTGAAACAAGGGAAAATACAAAGAAAAGGCTTTCGGAGTTTGGCTTTACATATCCTGACTCAAAGACAAACTTTATATTTGCAACACATAAGGCTTATGACATGACCGCTCTGTTTAACTATCTTCGGGACAACAATGTTTTTGTAAGGCATTGGGATAATCCCCTCATAAAGGATTATCTGAGAATAACCATAGGAACAGACGAGGAAATGGAAAAGCTGTTTGAAAAGATTAAGGAATTTATGGAAAAATAAAAGAAAAAATAAAAATATATTTATATATATTTGCATAAGGAAAGCATTTAGAAAGAAAAGCATTATAAAAAGAAATAATAAAGATTTTGAAAGGATTATAAATAATATGATTTTACGTGTGTTAGGCGGATTTTTAATGGCCCTTGCCGACAGCGTGCCGGGAGTATCAGGCGGCACTATAGCGTTTTTAATGGGAATATATGATGAATTTATCACATCATTAAATAATATAGTGTCAAGGGACAGGGAAAAAAGAATGGCAGCCATAAGATTTCTTATAAAGCTGGGGTTAGGCTGGGTAGTAGGTATGGCGTCGGCGTCCCTTGTAATAAAGGCGGTGTTTGAAAAGAATATATATGAGATAAGCTCTATGTTTATAGGCTTTATACTTGTTGCAATGCCTATAATTATTATTGAGGAGAAAGAGGAATTTGCAGGAAAATATAAGAATATTGTGTTTGCCGTACTTGGAGCAGCCCTTGTGGCAGCTGTGACATATCTGTCAGGCCATATGTCAGGCGACGGAATAGATTTGGCGTGGGGTGAATTTTCAGCAGGTACGGGAATACTTTTGTTTATATGCGCAATGTGCGCCATATCAGCCATGGTGCTGCCCGGTATTTCAGGCTCCACCCTTATGCTGGTATTTGGCTTATATCAGGCTATTATGACGGCAATTTCCGGAACGGTGAAGCTTCAGCTTAAGTATGTTCCGGCCCTTATAATCTTCGGGCTTGGCTGCGTTGCAGGCATTTGCTCCGTGGTTAAGGGGCTTAAATATCTTTTGGCAAAGCACCGCTCTGCAATGATGTATTTTATCATAGGAATGATGACAGGCTCCTTTTATGCCATTATTATGGGACCAACAAGCCTCAAGGATAATCCAAGGGAGGCTCTTAGCTTTGATACCTTCAGCATATTGTTCTTCGCTATAGGCTGCATGGTTATTGTGGGACTTCAGATGCTAAAGTCGGTATTTAACAAAAGGGAGCAGAAGTCGTAATATTGTATTTTAGTCTTACAGTATGCTTTTTTAAGCAGAAACCGCATATTAAAACAGGATGAGGTATGGAATTATTATGGAAATAAGGGAATGTGACAGACAGGAAGAGGAGAGCTACTTAGAAAATGTAATAGTAAAGCTTAAGAAAAAAATTGGCGAAATAGATAAAAGCATTGAAAATATTGACGAAGAGATACAAAAGATGGATGAGTACTACTGGGAAAGCTATAATGAGTTTGACGAGTATGGCTATGAAAATTATGATAACAGTCAGAACAGACAGGTAAAGGTCAATGAAAACGACGCTAAGGAAAAGGAGAAAAACAGGTATCTCAAAATGCTTAACTCGCCTTATTTTGCAAGGATAGATTTTATATACGACGGGGAGGAGGAGCCGGAAAGCTATTATATAGGCATAGGAAGCTTTTCCGAAAAGGCGGCCGGAGTACCTCTTGTATTTGACTGGAGAGCTCCTGTGTCAAGCCTCTTTTATGATTATGACAAGGGGAGGGCCTCCTTTACGGCGCCTGCAGGCGAAATGACGGGAGAGATAAGCTGCAAGCGTCAATATAAGATAAAAAACGGAAAGCTTAAGTATTTTTTTGAAAGCGACATTAATATAGATGATGATGTGCTAAAGAAGGAGCTTTCACTGAACGGAAGCGACAGGCTGAAAAATATAGTAACAACAATACAAAAGGAGCAGAACAGAATTATACGCGATAAGGGAAGCAGAATACTTGTGGTACAGGGAACGGCAGGCTCGGGAAAAACGTCGATAGCCCTTCACAGGGTAGCGTATCTTTTATACAACAGCAGGGGCTTGTTAAAGGCAAACAATATTCTTATCCTGTCTCCAAACAATGTGTTTGCCGATTATATATCACATATATTGCCGGAGCTGAACGAGGAAAATATAAGGGAGATGGAGTTTGATTATTTTGCCGCAAGGGAGCTGTCAGAAGCAGGCACCTGTCAGGACAGATATGACCAGATAGAGCAGATAATACAAAGAGGCTTTGGAAAGTACATGAAGTACAAGCAGTCAAAGGAGTTTACAAGAGAAATAAACGGATATGTCCTTGGACTTGAGGCAGATATAGTTAATTTCAGACCTGTAGCCTTTAAAAAGCTTGAAAAGAGCGATGAAGAAATAAGAGTTTTATTTTATGAGAAATTTACGGAGATACCTCTTCTTAGGCGTATGGAGGCAATAGCGGAATACGCCATAGACGAGGTGGAAACCCTTACAGGCGTAGATTTTGACGAGCTGGAGACGGAAATAATAAAGGACAGGTTTAACAGGCTTTATGAAACCCGTGACATAAGGAAAATATACGGGAAAATGCTTATTGATATGGGAATGGCGTACGGCTTTTACGGAGACGTTATAGTATATGAGGATGTTTTTCCTATGCTGTACCTAAAATACCTTCTTTTTGGAACAAGGGCCCACAGGCCAATAAAGCATCTTATTATAGATGAGATGCAGGATTATACTTATATACAGTACGCCATTATAGAGAAGGTATTTAAGTGTCCCATGACTATTCTTGGGGACAGGAATCAGACCATAGGAGACGGACAAACAGATGCAGTAAGCTTTATAAGAGAAATATTCGGAAACGGCATAACAACCGTGGAGATGAAGAAAAGCTACCGTCAGACAGTTGAGATTGGACAGTTTGCCGCAGATATAATAAATGAGAGGGATATAGAGTTCTTTGAGCGGCATGGCGAGGCTCCGGGGCTTATTGAGGCTGACAGTGAAGCAGGCATGTTTGACAATATATCCGCCAATATAAAAAGGCAGCTTAAGGAGCAGGAGTACGAGACTGTGGCTGTGCTTTGCTATAGCCAGGAGGAAGCCATGCACGTATACGATATACTTAAAAACAGCTCAATACCCGATTGCATATATATGGATAAGGAGACGGAGAAATTTGCAAAGGGCGTTACGGTCACTACGTTTTACATGGCAAAGGGTCTGGAATTTGACTGTGTCCATATACCATTTTATGATGAAAGGTATTCCGGTTCAGGCTTTGGGCTTCAGGCGCTTTACGTAAGCGCAACAAGGGCAATGCACAGTCTTAATATGTATAGAAAAAGTGTTATTTAAAGGAGGCAGCTTTTATGAGGAAAAGGAAATTGTATTTATGGCTGGCAGTATTATTTGCAGGAATTCTTGCATGTACTGCCTGTGGTGACAAGGAATCAGTTAATGAGAAGGAAACAACTAAAAAGACAGGGGAGGAAAAGACCACAAGGAAGAAACCTTCAAAGGATGAGGAGGAAACTACAGTAGATTTATCCAAGGTTACTTATGGCAATGACGCTGCGGATGAGGAAACAAAGGAGCTTTTAAAGACTCTCCTTGGAGAAAATGAGTCGGCGGATAAGATTGTCTATGACTTAAATTTTCCTCTTGTGTATAACAAGCTTATGACGTCCTATTATGTTTTAAAGGGCGACGCCGTAAACAATAAGGGAAAGGTAAACACAGAGCTTACGGAAAGTCAGGAGGTAGTAGTTTCAGTAGACAGCAATTCAAATGTAAAATACTTTAAGTTTACTATATTGTCAAAAAATGAGGCTGCGCCTGTAAAAATAGATAATATTGCAAATAATCTTCTCCATAATACAGACAATGTAAGAGGAAATATTACACTTAAGGAAAAGGCAGGAGAAAATAATGAGATAGATATAAAATGGAGCTGCGACAGGACAGACCTTGTTACAATTACTCCAACGGGAGAGGATGGCAGGATACCTGCGGGAGTTGTGACAAGAGGCGATAAGGATGAGACAGCTACACTTACTGCAACCCTTACGTCAGGGGATTATACGACAACAAAGGAATTTAAGCTTACCATAAAGGCAAAGCCGGAAGAAAAGGAATACAGCGCATATGTGTATACATATTTCAGAGGAAATATATACGGCAACGGGGAGAGCCAGCATATACACATGGCCACAAGTGAAGACGGCTTTTATTGGACAGCCATAAACAAAAACGAGCCTGTTCTTAAGGCTGAGCTTGGAACAAAAGGCGTTAGGGATTCCTATTTAGTCCGTTCACCGGAGGGAGACAGGTTTTACCTTATCGGAACAGACCTTGATGCAAACGGGGGAGACTGGGGAGCCTACGGAGGAAACGGAAGCCGTTATATAAGAATATGGGAATCAGACGACCTTATAAACTGGTCAGAGGAAAGGCTTATACTTATTGCCCCTGAAAATGCGGCGTGTATGTGGGCTCCGGAAACCACCTATGACAAGACTACAGGAGAATATGTAGTATACTGGGCTACAGGTCTTAAGGGAGGAGACGGAAAGAAAATCTGGTATGCAAAGACAAGGGATTTCTATACCTTTACCGAGCCCCAGATTTATAAGGATACAGAGGCAGGAACTACCTTTATAGACACGTCAATGATAGAATATCAGGGAACATTTTACAGGTTTACAAAAAATGAAAACGAGCTTTCCATACTGCTTGAAACAAGCGACGCAGTGCTGGGGGATTTTTCTCTGGTAAAGACAAGGATAGCAGGGGAGACAGGAGTAGAAGGACCTGCCATATATAAGATAAACGGCGAGGAAAAGTGGGTGCTTTACATGGACGGATATACAGGAAAAAATTCAGGCGTGGGATATTTTCCTCTTATTGCAAACAGTCTTGAGGATTTGAAAACCGCAAACTTTGTCCGCATGGAGAAGGGAACCTATAAGATGCCGGAGGGCGCAAAGCATGGCTCCTTTGTGCCGATAACTAAGGAGGAGTATGACGCGTTAATGGCAAAGTGGGGTAATTAAAAAAGCAGAAAGCATTTTAAAGAGTAAGCCGTCATTATTGGGAGTTGATATGCTCCCTTTAAAATAATGGCGGCTGTTTTGCATTTTAGAAGCTTATAAAATATATCTTAAAGAATTTTTAAATGTTTAAGTACTTTAATCTTAAATAAATATCTGGCATAATGACACCACATCATAAAAGCCCTGTGATGTGACATATGGAAGGAGAACAGTAATGTACAACATACTTATATGTGATGATGAAAAGGATATAGTGGAGGCGCTAAGTATTTATCTGGAAGGAGAGGGACATAAAATATATAAGGCATATAACGGGGAGGAGGCAGTCGGCATAACTGACGATAATGAGATACATCTGGTGGTTATGGATATTATGATGCCAAAGATGGACGGCATTACTGCAATGGCAAAAATAAGAAAAAATAATAATGTGCCCATTATTCTTCTTACGGCAAAGGGGGAGGATACAGATAAAATACTGGGACTAAACGTAGGGGCAGATGATTACGTGACAAAGCCCTTTAATCCCGTGGAGCTTATAGCAAGGGTAAGGGCGCAGCTTAGAAGGTATATGACACTTGGAGGAAGCAGGCAGGAGGGAGATAACATATTAAAGGCGGGAGAGGTTTTACTTGATGACGATTCCAAGGAGGTTACGGTCGACGGGGAGAAAATAATGCTGACGCCTACGGAATTTCAGATTTTAAAGCTATTTATGAAAAATCCCGGGAAGGTTTATTCGCCAAAGGATATTTACAGAGAGGTGTGGGAGGATACTCCCCTTGGCTCAGAGGGAACAGTGGCGGTACATATAAGACATTTGAGGGAAAAGATAGAGATAAACCCTTCTGAGCCGAGACATTTAAAGGTAGTGTGGGGACAGGGCTATAAGCTTGAATAAAAGTGAAAAATCTTTTTTAGGAAAATGAGGGTTAATATGAAAAGAATATTAAGTAAGAAATGGGTAAAGGCCATATGCTTCGTACTGGCAGCAGTTTCACTGCCTGTGTCAGTATGCGGGGCAATCGTTCTCGGCGTGTGCATGGACAGAGGCTTTACGGTAACGGATGATTTAAGGATAACAGGGGAAAATTTAAGCTTTAGGGAGCAGGCTCTTAAGAATATAACAGACAGGACGAGGGATGATGTTTTAAACGGAATGTATAATTGTCTTGTGTACGATATTACAGAAACATATTTGGAATATACTGATATTTATTCAGAGGAAAACAGCAATTATTTTTTTAAGCTTAAGCCGTCAGACGACAGCTTTCCAATAATGGAAAACTATTACAACAATGATTATCAGTATAAGAATACGGGAAGATATGTAAAAAGCTATTATGAGAACGGGGCATATTTTTATTCCTACAGTCTCAGTGAAATAGCTGATAAATGGCTTGAAAAGTACAGGGCTGAGAATGAAGACAGCGAGTTTTATGATGTTCAGGCGGTGTCAAAGGAGAATATATTAGAAAACATGTCTGTAGAAATTTATTCGGATAACATTCTTGCCGTAGGGGCTTGCGGTTATACATATCACATAGATTTAAGCATGGACACACGGTTTATGAAAAGCCTGGATGAATTTGAAAGCAGCTTTACATCAAAGGGATGCCGTCTTAAAAGGAATTATTTAGAGTATGATGCGTTTAATGAGGAAATAATATATGAGTACTATATAATTACCGATATTGAGCTTGAGTATACCGAATATGTGAAAGCAGAGCTGACTGCCCGTGACGCCTTTTATTTTTCACCCTTCCTTAAATATGGAGATATAATTGAAAAATATACGTTAGCGGCGCTTATTGCAGGAATTATTGTTTTTCTGGCTTCAAGTATTCTGCTGTGCATATCGGCAGGAAGAAAACCTGACGGTGAGAGCGTATTATGCGGCAGAATAGAGAAGATTCCTTTGGAAATACTGATAATTATATATATTGCTGCCGCAGTACTATTCGACGCATTGCTTGAGAAGGGAATATATAATGACGTAATGTATATATTTGGAATTATCGGGGCGGCAATAATGGCATGCGTTATGTCCGTTATGTATCCTGTCTTTCTGAACACAATAGCAGTAAGGGTAAAAGCAGGGATATTTTTTAAGAGAACATTGATTTATAAAATATGCAGGTATATAAAACGGTGTATTTCGTACCTGTGGAGACATATACATATATACGGAAAATATCTTGGCGTATACTGTGGAGTTATAATAATTAAGTCATTTTTTATCGGCGCTGTTTCAGACTATACGGATACGGCTTCATGGGTAATTATGTGGATGACGGACATTATACTGGCAGTATTTCTTATAGCGGCTCTTATAAATATGAACATGCTTAAAAAGGGCGCAAAGGAAATAGCAGAGGGGAATACGGAGTATAAGATAGATACGTCCCATATGATGTCAGAGTTTAAGAGCCACGGAGATACAATAAACAACATTGGAGGCGGAATACAGGCGGCAGTGGAGGAACGCATAAAGAGCGAACGGATGAAGACAGAGCTTATAACAAACGTATCCCATGACATAAAGACGCCTATTACGTCTATTATAAGCTATGTGGACCTTTTAGATAAGGAAAATATAGAAAATGAAAAGGCTGAAGAATATATAGCCGTTTTAAAAAGACAGTCGGAAAGATTGAAAAAGCTTGTGCAGGATTTAATTGACGCGTCAAAGGCGTCAACAGGAAACATGCCTGTAAACCTTGAGTCTATAAATATAAATGTAATGCTTGAGCAGATTATAGGCGAATCGGAGGAAAAGCTTCAAAGCCGCAGAATAAAGCCCGTAATAAAATACGGAAGCGGGCAGGCCTTGGCGGTTGCAGACGGAAGGCTTCTATGGAGATGCTTTGATAATCTTATACAAAATATATACAAGTACGCCACGGAGGAGTCAAGGGTATACATAGATGTAGAGGAAAGTGATTCCCACATATCGGTCACACTTAAAAACATATCAAAAAATGAGCTGAACGTATCGGGGGATGAGCTTATGGAAAGGTTTGTAAGAGGCGACAGCTCCAGAAATACGGAAGGCAGCGGACTTGGTCTGTCTATAGCCAAAAGTCTTATGGAAATACAGGGAGGCAGCTTAAATGTGGTTATTGACGGGGATTTGTTTAAGGCTGTTGTAACGGTGAAAAAGTAAGAAAAAAGTGCCAAAAGAGCTAAAGCTCTTGGCACTTTTTTTGTAGAATAGGAAATTCCTAAAGCGAAAGCATAGTGGCTGTCAACAAAAAATTTGGCTCTGCCAAATTTATAAGTGCCGTTGCCGAAAGAGCTAAAGTTCTTGGCGCTTTTTTTTGCCTTGAATATATCTAACATCTTGCGTTAAAAATTATTAGTGATATAATGATAAATAATTAACGAATGGAGGAAAATGCAAATGCTTGAATTAGAACATATCGCATGGGATACCCCTGAAGGTGAAAATATTATACATGATATATCATTGAATATAGAAGAAGGAAGGCTGGCGGTTATCACCGGACCAAACGGCGGAGGAAAAACAACTACAGCCAAGCTTATAGCTGGCCTTATAACGCCGGCGTCAGGGAAAATTTATTTTGACGGACAGGATATTACAGATATGGATATTACAGCCCGGGCAAATGCAGGCATAGCGTATGCATTTCAGCAGCCGGTGAGATTTAAGGGCTTATCTGTCAGAGACATACTGGAGCTTTCAGCGGGAAGGGAGCTTAATGAAGGCGAACTGTGCGGTCTTTTGGGAAAGGTGGGCTTATGCGCAAACGACTATATAGACAGGGAGCTTAATGCAGGGCTGTCGGGAGGAGAAATGAAAAGAATAGAAATAGCCACCGTTCTTGCCAGAGATGCTAAGCTTTCCGTATTTGACGAGCCGGAGGCCGGAATTGACTTATGGAGCTTTTCAAAGCTTGTGGAAGCCTTTAAGGAAATTCAGAAGGAGAAGAGAGGAACTCTCCTTATAATATCCCATCAGGAAAGGATTCTTGAGATAGCCGACGAAATTATAGTAGTGGCAAAAGGAAGGGTACGGGCGGCAGGCGCAAGGGAGGAAATATTACCTTCATTGCTTAAGGACGAGATGTCGAATATGTGTCCTCTGGACAAAGGTTAATAGTTATGTCAGGCATTAGAATATCTATAAATTCGGAAAGGATAAGCAGGTTTATATATGAGTGTAGAAGTGACAATGAATGAAGTAACAAAGGAGCTTTTAAAGGAAGTATCAGATTATAAGGGAGAATTTAAGGGAGCGTTTAACATAAGGGAAGACGGACAGTGCGTAGGAAGACAGAACAGTGAGAATATAAAGATAGAAAGTAAGGAGGATGGCTCCGGCATAGAGGTGCGCATTGCGCCGGATACACAGGGGGAAAGGGTTTATATACCTGCATGTATCACAAGAAGCAAGGTAAGCGATTTAGTGTATAATGATTTCTTTGTGGGTGACGGGGCCGATGTTATTATTATTGCAGGCTGCGGAATACACACGGACAATGAGGGAGAGGCGAAGCATAACGGAATACACAGATTCTTTCTTGGAAAGGGCTCCCATGTGCTTTATCAGGAAAAGCATCTTGGAAAGGGAAGAAGGCTTGACGCTTTCAGAAGAATAGACCCTGTTACGGACGCCGTTCTCTCGGAGGATTCGTGTCTTGAGATGGATACCGTACAGCTTGGAGGGGTAGACAGCACCGTAAGAAAGACTACAGCTAAGCTTGAGAAGGGAGCAAGGCTTCTTGTAAGGGAGCGTATTATGACAGACGGCGAGGATAGAGCAGAGACAGATTTTTATGTGGAAATGAACGGTGAGGATTCAGCCGTAGACCTTGTTTCACGCTCTGTTGCAAAGGGAGATTCCTATCAGGAATTTAAGTCGGTTATAGTAGGAAATGAAAAATGCAAGGGACATTCCGAATGTGACGCCATACTTGTGGGGAACGGCAGGGTAAAGGCGCTGCCGGCATTGGAGGCGGCAAATCTTGACGCAGAGCTTGTACATGAGGCTGCTATTGGAAAGATAGCAGGGGAGCAGATAATAAAGCTTAAAACCTTAGGTCTTACCGAGGAGGAGGCTGAGGAAAAAATTATTTCAGGATTTTTAAAATAAAAAAGCGTTACATTAATACGTTAATGCTTTAAAGAGATAACAAATTTGAAAAAAAGACTAATTTCCACAAATTAATAATAGACAAAATTCGTTTTAAGTGGTAAATTATATTTTAAAGGAGTCAATGATGATTAATAGTTACATTGGCTCCTTTTATAATAAAAGCCTCGTTATTAAAACGACACTTATTTACCGGACGGAATAATTTTCTATAGGGTAAAAAGCGTCGCTAGCGACGCTTTTTAGGTTTGGGTTAACCCAAACCTGTAAAATTATTTTAGATGTTTTCAAATAAAAAAGGAGGATTAAACGATGAGAAAATCTAAAAAGCTTGTCGCATTGGCGCTTTCTGCAGTTATGGTTATAGGCTCGCTTGCAGCATGCGGAAGCAGTGACAGCGACAAGAAGACTGACAATTCAGATAAGAATAACGACAATAACAACAGCAACAACGAAGCATCATACGATGAAGTGTCAGAACAGCTTTACAATGAAAATCTGGGAGAGTTTTATAAGCTCTACACACAGGCAAAAAAGGCAGAAACCATCTCAGAGAGATTTGCCCTTATGGCAGTATCAGAGGCAAAGTTTCTGGAGTCAGCCGTTATGATTCCGACAACCACACTTGGAGGAAGATATGCTATTTCCAGAACAGTGCCAAACTCAAAGACAACTATTCTTTGGGGTAATGACAGTTACAGAACTCATAACCTTTTAGTTACAACAGAGCTTATCAAGGAGGCAGACAGAGCCGAGATGAAGGCTAAGTGGCAGGAGCTTAAGGGAAGCGGAGAGTATGACACATGGGTAAAGCAGTATCTTAAGGATAAGGGCTATACCTTAAAGGATACATATAATTATATCTATGTAGAGGACCCTGTTACATGGGATGTTCTTTCAACATCACTCCAGAGTGATTCAGAGCCTATTATTCAGACATATGACGGTCTTATGGAGTATGATAACGAAAACGAGCTTAAGCCGGCTCTTGCAGAAAGCTATACAGTATCTGAGGATGGTCTTAAGTATACCTTTAAGCTTCGCGCAGGACTTAAATGGGTGGATTCTCAGGGAAGAGAAGTGGCAGATGTTAAGGCAGACGATTTTGTTGCAGGCATGCAGCATATGATGGATGCAGCAGGTGGTCTTGAGTACTTGGTACAGGGAGTTATCGTAAATGCTGATGAGTATATAAATCATAAGGTTACGGATTTTAAAGAGGTAGGAGTTAAGGCTGTTGACGACCTTACGGTAGAGTATACCCTTACCGAGCCTAATGACTTCTTCCTTACAATGCTTGGCTATGGTATTTTTGCTCCGATGAGCAGAACCTACTATGAGTCACAGGGCGGAAAGTTCGGTTCTGAGTTTGATTCCTCAGCGGCAGATTACAACTATGGAAAGACGCAGGACAATATTGCTTACTGCGGTCCGTATCTTGTTACAAATGCAACAGAGAAGAATACTATAGTATTTAAGGCAAACGAGTCTTACTGGAATAAGGACAATGTAAATATAAAGACGCTTACATGGCTTTATAACGACGGCTCAGATGCTACAAAGGCATATAACGATACTATCAGCAAAGTAATAGACGGCTGTAGCTTAACCACGTCTGCTATTGAGGTTGCAAAGAAGGAAGGCATATTTGATACATATTCATATGTTTCAGATACAGACGCTACAACATATTCAGTTCTTACAAATATAAACAGACAGTCATATGCAAACTCAAACGATTCAAAGACAGTAGTTTCTAAGCAGACAGAAGAGCAGAAAAAGCTTGCAGATGCAGCATTAAAGAATGTTCATTTCAGAAGAGCCGTTGCCTTTGCAATCGACAGAGGCTCATACAATGCGCAGGGCGTAGGCGAGGATATTAAGCTTTTGTCCCTTAGAAACACATATACGCCGGGTAACTTTGTTCAGCTTACAGAGGATGTGACTATAGATATAAACGGTACGGCTACAGAATTTAAGGCAGGAACAAATTATGGAGAAATAATTCAGGCACAGTTAGACGCAGACGGCGTAAAGATAAAGGCATGGGATAAGACAGCAGACGAAGGAGCAGGCTCAAGCGATGGCTTTGACGGCTGGTATAATCCTCAGAATGCCGTAGAGGAATTAAATGCAGCATTGACAGAGCTTGAGAAGGACGGAATAAAGGTGGATAAGGATAATCCTGTTGCATTGGATTTGCCATATGCTTCAAATTCAGAGGTATATGTAAACAGGGCAAACGCCATAAAGAAGTCCGTAGAAGATGCCTTAGGCGGAAAGGTAATTATAAACCTTGTAGAATGTAAGGATACCAACGAATGGGCATATGCAGGATATTATACAAAGGTAGGAGAGGAATCAAACTATGATTTATATGATTTAACAGGATGGTCTCCTGACTATGGCGACCCAGCTTCATATCTTGATACATTTTTACCTGACTATGCAGGCTTTGTTACAAAGAATATAGGTATTTACTAGGCTTTAAAAACATTTTACCGGAAACATCATAATGATTTTAATATAATGGTACAGGCAGGCTTGGACTGCCTGCGCCATTATATTGTAAATTTAGGGGCCTTTAAGCTTTAGGAGACGAATTATGACGAAATATTTATTAAAGCGTCTGTTGCATGGTTTGATTTCTATAATAATAGTAGTGGCATTGGTTATGATTATGGTTTATTCACTTCTTGACCGTAATCTTATTTTTGCAAAGGATTCAACATACTCTCATCAAAGCAACAATTCAAAAACGGCATATATGTATTATAAGTGGGAGGAGTACGGATATCTTGACTATGTACCTTATGCAGATTACTTACATGAAATGGCAGATAACGGACAGATAGACGAGGAAACAAGAAGCAAGGCAGTTGCATTCGGAAAAACTGCCGACGAGGATTCTGAAATAGTAAAGGAATACGTTGAAAAATTCACAAGGCATTATGAAGACGAGGGCTATACCATAGTCCGGCTTGATGCCAAGATGCAGGGAAAAAATAAATATGCCAACGGCGGACAGCAGCAGCTATTCGCTTATAGGGACCTTCCTCTTTTAAAGAGAATGTGGTCTTATTTTACAGGCATTTTTACAATAGATAATATAAATAAAGTAGAAAATGATGTGGGAGAGAGAGGGCTTACCTTTACCCTTCACGACCCCGTTTATGGCGGAGATAAATTTTCACCGGCAATAATAGGTAACGGAACTAACAATAAATATCTTTTATACTTTGATAAAAAGTTTCCGTTTATTCATCAAAATATAATTACCATAAATTTAGGAAAGTCCTATTCGGTAAATCAGGGTGTGGATGTGTTTGATACCATGACAGCCTCACAGGGCTCGTATGTAAAATCTACAATTACATATCCCACAGGTCTTACGGAGGAAAGTGCAGACGACCTGCACACAGCCAAATATATGCCAAATTCACTCCATTCAAGCCTTGTTTTTGAAACAAGATATACAGACGACTATACAAACGTGAATACGGTTAAAAACAATATGTCAAAAATCGGATATTCCTTTGTAATAGGCGTTATAGCTTCCGCACTGGCATACCTTATAGGAGTTCCCCTTGGAATACTTATGGCAAGGAAGAAGGATAAGCTTGTAGATAAGATAGGAACAGTCTATATTGTATTTATTATGGCAGTGCCTTCCCTTGCGTATATTTTCCTTTTTAAGGCAATAGGAGGAAAGATGGGACTTCCTACAACCTTTGATATGGAATCCACAAGTAAGCTTATGTATATTTTACCTATTATCTCGCTGGCGCTTCCTTCTGTGGCAAATCTTATGAAATGGCTTAGAAGATATATGATAGACCAGATGAATTCTGACTATGTAAAGTTTGCACGTTCAGAGGGCCTTACAGAGGGAGAAATATTCAGCAGGCATATATTAAAGAATGCGGCTATTCCTATTGTTCACGGTATACCGGGCACTGTTTTAGGAGCCCTTATCGGCGCTATTATCACAGAGCGTGTATATGTTGTTCCCGGCGCAGGAAATCTTTTGGTGGAAGCCATAGGAAAGTATGATAACGGCGTTATTGTAGGCGTTACACTGTTCTATGCCCTGCTTACGGTTATATCCCTTGTGCTTGGAGATATACTTATATCAAGGATTGACCCGAGAATATCATTCTCGTCAAAGAACAGATAGGAGGTGCTGTAATGAATGAAGAATTAGAAAAGCTGGGCTTGTCAGATGAGGAGCTGTTTCAAAGGGTTGACCACAGCGATATAGAGTCGGAAAGAATTACGGCGCCGAAGTACTCTTACTGGCATTCTGTGTTCAGGGTATTTTTTAAGAAGAAAATAAATATAATAATTCTTGCCTTGCTGGCAGTAGTTATTGCGTTTGCATATATTTATCCTATGATTGGGGATTACGATAAATTTGCAAACCTTATGGATTCATCAGCAAAGCATTTAGCTCCGTCACAGGCAATAGATAGATTTGGCTTTAGCATACACTGGATTTTAGGCGCAGGAGCTTCCGGAAATTCAACCTTTGACGCAATATGGCATGGAGCGAAGATTTCCATATCACTTGCGCTTATATGCGCAGCCATAAATATGACAGTAGGCGTCATTGTGGGAGCCATATGGGGATTTTCAAAGAAGGTCGATATATTTATGACGGAGGTATATAACATTATTGCAAATATACCTTATATTCTCTTTATATCAGTTATGGTTATGCTTTTTGCGTCGGGCTTCTGGACTATGGTTCTTGCCCTTACGGCTACAGGCTGGCTGTCCATAGCATATTTTATCAGGACTCAGGTAGTTATAATCAGAGACAGGGAATATAATCTGGCGTCAAGGTGTCTTGGAACCTCCACCATAAAGATAGCCATGAAAAACATACTTCCCTTTATGACGTCAATTATCGTTACTCTTATCGCTACTGAAATTCCTTCATATATTTCCTATGAGGTATTTTTATCATATGTGGGAATGGGACTTTCGGATATGTCCCTTGGACGTCTTATATTTGAGGCTGAAAGCGCCATGGTTACGCCGGGATGGGAGTTTGAGTTCTGGAGTCCTGTCGCCTTAGCTTCTATCATTACTATAGTGCTTTATGTAGTAGGTCAGAATCTTGGAGACGCATCAGACCCAAGAACACATATGTAAGAGGTGACAGCATGGAAGAAAAAAAAGTATTGTTATCAATTAAGGATTTGTCGGTAAAATTCCGCGTGCGAGGCAGAATACTTACTGCCATAAGGGGAATTTCACTTGATATATATGAAAATGAGTCTATTGCAATAGTGGGAGAGTCAGGCTCAGGAAAATCTGTTTTTACAAAAACCTTTGCAGGTATGCTTGACAGCAACGGCTTTGTAAGCGAGGGTAAAATAATATATGACGACCCTTATTTGGCTGACGTTACCGTTACGGCAGGCTCATTAGGAAAAAAGCTTATATCTTATGCGGAGAAAAAGCTTAATGAATACTCAAGCCTTGAGCTTGGAGCAGAAACATATAAAGAGATGCTTAAACTAGATTCAGAAAAAAAATCTGTGGAGGGGCTTAGCGATGCTGAAAGGGCTTCGGCAGAAAAGGAGCTTAAGGAGCTGAATGCAAATAAAATAGACGCTTTTAATGAAAGGCTGGCTCTTCACAAAGACGACAAGGAGAAAAGCGCAAGTCTTAAGGCGGAAATCAAGGAGCTTGACAGGCAGATAAAGGTACTGGAGAAGCATATAGAATCCAATGGAAAAGATACCAGAAACTATGATGAAATACATAAGTTTATGGAAAGGTACAACAGTGAGATGCCAAAGCTTAAGGAAAGGTATCAAAAGGAAATTTCTGCCGGAATTTCAGAAGAAACAAAGGCTAGAAATACTGTTTTGGCGAAGGAGATATATCTTGCAGTAGGAAGCTATGGCAGAAAGATACAGATACATTATACAAAAAGGCTTATAAAGGCATTAAAAAAGGCTATGGAGTTAGGCGTAAATCTTATGAATGATGATGAGCGCAATCAGGTGTTTGACTCGGAGCTTAACAGGGTAAAGCTTCTCACGGAGGAGGGAAATACTCTCCACGGCAAGAGAATTTTAAATCTTGCCAGTGTGAAGTTTTCAAGAGACTGGACAAAAATTAGGGGAACGAGAATAGCTACAGTATTTCAGGACCCGATGACCTCCCTGAATCCTATTATCACCATAGGCAAGCAGATAACCTCCGTTATTCTTAAGCATCAGGAGTGTTCAGAGGCTGAGGCAAGAAGAAAGGCGCTGGAGCTTATGGACAAGGTAGGAATACCAAATGCCGAGGCCCGCTTTGATGATTATCCATTTCAGTATTCGGGAGGCATGAGACAGAGAATAGTTATAGCTATAGCTCTTTCCTGCCAGCCGAAGATACTTATATGCGACGAACCAACAACTGCTCTTGACGTTACCATTCAGGCCCAGATTTTAAAGCTTATCAAGGATTTGCAGAAGGAGTTTAACTATACTATAGTATTTATTACCCATGATTTAGGAGTTGTGGCAAATATAGCCGACAGGGTGGCTGTGCTTTATGCAGGTCAGATTGTGGAGCTTGGAACGGTGGACGAGATTTTTTATGACCCGAGACATCCATATACCTGGGCGTTGCTTTCATCACTGCCCCAGCTTGCAGGAAAGGATACGAAGCTTTACTCTATTACAGGTACGCCTCCGTCTCTTTATAACAACATTACAGGCGACGCTTTTGCGCCTAGAAATCCATATTGCTTAAAGGTGGATACTCTTTTGGAGCCGCCAATGTTTAAGGTGACAGATACCCATTTTGCAAAGACATGGCTTCTTGACGAGAGGGCGCCAAAGATAGAAAAACCGGAAAGTATTCAGGATATTCATTCAAAGATAGTAGAAGCTTTTAACATATAGGAGAGTAATCGTGGCTAAAGTAGAAGAAAAAAAGGAAAGGGGCCGTATTGCTCACTTACCGGAGCATGGTCCTATAAATAAGGAAAACGGTAAGGAAGTGCTTTTGTCAGTCAGAAATATAGACATTACCTTCGGAAAAGGAAAAAATGAAAATAAAGCGGTTAAGAATGCATCCTTTGACATTTATAAGGGAGAAACCTTCTCCTTAGTAGGTGAATCCGGCTCAGGAAAAACTACCATAGGACGGGCAGTTATACGTGTTAATCCTCTTGCCGCAGGCGAGATTTTATATAAGGGTGTTCCAATAAGCGGAAGGATACCGCATTCCCTTGACAGGGAGGTTATCCGCAATATACAGATGGTATTTCAGGACCCTGCCGCCTCCTTAAATGAAAGAGCGACGGTAGATTATATTATATCGGAGGGCCTGTATAATTTTCATCTTTATGAAAACGAGGCTGACAGAGTGCAGAAGGTTGAAAATATAATAAACGAGGTAGGTCTTTTGCCTGAGCATCTGACACGTTATCCTCACGAGTTTTCAGGCGGCCAGCGTCAGAGAATCGGACTTGCCCGGGCTATGGTAATGGAGCCGGAGCTTGTAGTGGCGGACGAGCCCATTTCAGCCTTAGACGTGTCCATAAGAGCGCAGGTTTTAAATCTTATGAAAAAATTTCAGAAGGAGAAGGATGTTACATATCTTTTCATTGCCCATGATTTATCAATCGTAAGATTTATTTCAGACCGTATAGGCGTAATCTATAAGGGAAATATAGTCGAGATAGCAGAGTCGGAGGAGCTTTTTGATTTTCCGCTCCACCCGTATACCCATTCCCTTATATCAGCCATACCTGTACCTGACCCGAAGCTTGAGAAGAACAAGGTATTATACACCTATGACCCGTCTATACACGATTATAGCCAGGATAAGCCTGAGCTTGTCAATATAGGACACGAGCATTACGTATATGGAAATAAGAAGGAAATAGAGGAGTATAAGGCCCTTCGTGAAAAAAATATTCCTCTTAAATCCATTAAGATTAAAAATCAGGATGAGCCTGACGAACAGGATATGGAAAAGCATGTTCATCAGACCTTCCATGAAGAATTTATAAACGCGCCTATTCACGATACAGGTAAATTTATATATTCCCTTCTATCGTTTTTACTTCCGGTTTTTGGTATAATTGCTGCTTTTGTTTATAAGCATTTTAATTATATCCGAAACTACAAGGCATGTAAAAAGGGAGCAATAGCGGGATTTGTGACTATTGGGGTATTGATATTGCTGTTTTTGCTGTTGCTGCTGCTGGTGGTAATATAAAAGTTTTTCTTTGCATGAAGGCCGGGTATGTCACATTAACAGGCTCCCTATGGTGCAGCGGGGAGGACTTAAGGGGGCGGACGGCTAAATATAATTTTTTAAAGCTTCGGAACATGGAAGAAATTCTATCAAGGGAATACCGCCATCTTCTAAGCTGCGAGCGTAACTCGCAAGGGGCTAAAGAACAAGCCCCCTGCTCAGACAGACGCTCTACGCTAAGAAGCTGACGGTATTCCTTTGATGAATTTCTTTCCATGCTCCTCAATGCTTTAAAAAATTATATTTAGCCGTCCGCCCCCCTTAAGTCCTCCCCGCTGCGCCATAGGGAGCCTGTTAATGGGACATACCCTCAGTTGTAAGCTGTTAAGTGGCTGGGGGTGGCTTTTGTTTATTTTTTCAAGGAATATAACAAATATAAGATATACGGGAAGCAGATTAAATTTACTTCTTTCCAATGAGGGGCTTAAGAATAAAGCTCCCTTTATTCTTAAGCCCCGGACTATATATGAAGGAAAATTTTTTAAAGTGTACGAATTAACTTATTATATCTCCTTCCTCGTAAACCCATCATAAGCCGTAAGCATAAACACAACCATATACACAGCGATAGTAACAAGTGCAAAGGTAAGCGTCTGTCCGGGGAACATTCCCATTCCGTTTGAAAAGGAAGCAAGGTCAGTATTTGAAAAAATAAGGTATCTGCCCCAGTCATGCCCAAGCTGGTATAAAAACATTGATATGGTAGAGCCTGCAAATTCTATAACAAGGCTTATTGCAATAGCGAGGGCAGTGCTTCTGATAAAGGCTGAAATGGTAAATGCCAGCATTATGGAGGTAATTAATGATATGGCAGTAAGTCCATACTGCTTAAGCGAGTAAAGAATAATATGCTGTTCGCTAACTACGCCGTCAGCGTAGGATAAGAATACGCCGTCAATGCCGTCAGTACCGCATATTATCATGGCAAACAGGAAATATATTATATAAAATATTACAAGAGCTCCTGCAAACAGGGTAATGCATGATAAATATTTGCTCCAGAATATTTTTGCTCTTTTTACCGGATTAATAAGCAAAAACTTAATGGTACCGTTTGAGTATTCATTTGCAAATATTCCGGCGGCAATAATAATTATGAATATGCCTGCAAGTCCGGCCATGACAGTGTCAGAGGACAACGCCATTATAAATTTATTTTGGCTGTAAGCGCCGCCGTAATCCTCATTTATCATCATGTAATTTTCAATGTGGTTATCGAAAATATATTTGTACGTAAGGTATGTCTTAGCAGTCTTTTGAAACTGCTCCTCAGGTATATGGACGCCCCTGTTTTTTTCTTCCATAAGCTCGTCATATGCCATTTTGGCGTTGACGTAACTGTGAAGTGAAGAGAGAAGGGTTTCGTCCTTTTCAGGATTAATATTATATTTTTTTATGGATTTTGCAAGCTCATAATTGCTTTTATCGCATACGAGGTTTTTGGCTGTCTGATGCTCATAGTATTCCACACATAAGTCAAAGTAAGCGCTATAGTCAAGTCCAAGTATAGATTTTTCCATCCTTTGGCTTATTTCCTTTTCATATTCTATATCCGTGTCAGAAAGACGCATATCCATATCAACTTCACTTTCCGCAATATTCTTTGACTCGCTTATAAGAATATATGCATAATGACTGCTTGTATAGCTGTCAACAGCCATTTCTACCCAGCCGGGAATTTCAGAGCGGTATTTATAGCCCATATTCTCATATAAATTTAAAGAATACAGATTAAGCTTGTCGTATATATAATCAGAGTTAATATACCAGCTTTTTTCCTCCTCAATGGAGGAGTCGTAGTCATAATCATACATATAGCTGTTGTCAAGCTGGATAAGGGCGCTTATGCCAAGACCTAAAAGGATACAAAGTATAAGTACAATATATGTTGTTTTTTTATGGAATATTTTTGCATATTCATTTTTAATAAGCTTAAGCAATTTGTGTTCCCCCCTCGTCTGTTAATTCTATAAACGCATCCTCAAGACTTCTGGTGTCATGCATATATACAGAGTAAAGACGCAATCCACTTGAAATAATAAGGCTGTTAATATCGGCAATAATTTCATTGCAGTTTTCACTTGGAACGTCAATGGTAAAGACCTGTTCCTCCCCTTCATGGAGCGCATATTCAGGATACCTTTCTCTTATAAGTGAAACGGTCTTTGATAAATTGTCTGTCTTATATTCGTAGGTTGCAGTTGCGCTGTCAATGCTTCTAAGCATCTCGTCTATAGTCTGAACGCTTTTTAATTCGCCTCTAACTATGATTCCTACCCTGTCGCACATAAGCTCCATTTCACTCATAAGGTGGCTTGATATAAAAACACAGACGTCCTCATGGTGCGCTATATTTTTTAGAATATCACGAAGATGCTTTATTCCCGCAGGGTCAAGACCGTTTGTAGGCTCGTCAAGAACAAGCACCTTTGGCTTATGTAAAAGAGACTGCGCAAGACCAAGACGTTGTCTCATTCCAAGGGAATATTTTCCTACCTTATCATTTATCCTGTTTGAAAGGCCTACCAGCTCGATAACCTCCCTTATGCGCTCGTCAGTTACCCCCTTGCGCATATTTGCGTATTGACGTAGATTCTGCATGCCTGTCATATACTTGTATAGCTCAGGATTTTCAACAATTCCCCCAATGTTTGACATGGCAGTCTCGAAGTCCTTATGTATATCATAGCCGCATACTGAAATGCTGCCCTCCTCAAGATTTAAAAGACCTACAATAAGCTTGATAAGCGTGGTTTTACCTGCACCGTTAGGGCCAAGAAATCCGAAAACCTCCCCAGTGTAGGTTTCAAAGGATATGTCATGGAGAACCTTTCTTTTTCCAAAGGATTTATTTATGTTTTTTATTGTCAATGCACTGCTCATTTGGACACCTCCTTTACAGAAGTCATATTTTTAATCCAGTCGTAACCGGCGTTTTGTGAGAATTTCCATGTTCCCTTTTCCTTATACATATATAATGTATATTCTCCTTCAAAGGAGTAGGTAAACTGTTCGGTTTTGGCGTCAGGAGAGCTGTCGAATGTTATTCCTCCCATAATTCCAAATGGAAAAATTATATCCATTGAAGAATAGCCGTTTAGCGTAACTGAATATTTAAGCTTTACGAAAGCCATGCCCGGCCCGGCCTTTTTAACGGAATTGCTTGTAATTCTATATGATACGTCTGAAATTTTATAGTCGTATTTATTGTTTTCCGCCGAAAGCTTCTCAATCCTGTTCTTAATTTCAGAGGTCATATCTGTTATGTCAGTAAAGTAATTATCACTTACAACAGCCTTTCCGGTATAGGAATCGTTGACAAGCTTTAATAATGCCTCATAGTCGCCGGACTCAAGATGCTTGAAGAAGCCGTCCATATAGTCTTCAATCTGCTTTTTAATAGCAGACTTTTCACTGTTGAAGCGCGAATAATCTATGACTATATAGATTATAAGAGCAATTAAAATAATTCCGCCAAGCAAAAGCCCCCGGTTTGCGCGTTTAAAAAATTTTTTCATGTGTCATGGTTTCCTCCTTAAAAATATTTATACTTGTCAAAGACACAAAAGTAAATTAACAGATTGCTTTGACGGGATTAAGTATAGCATATATTTGTAATTGGTGTAAAGAATAGAGAGTTTAAGAATTTCTTAGGATTGGATTAAGAATAGATGCCGGATAAGGATAAAATATAAAAATAAGCTTTTTTCGGAAGGTAAAGGCATAAAGTACCAACACAATCCCAAACATAAAGTCTTTTAAGAAAAGAATAGAAGAATATTAATAGATATGTTATAATTCTTGTGTTGTCCAACCTTTTGGTAATTTAAAAATTATCCTTAATTGATATAAGATAAAGATAAATTTCAAGAGATAAATTTCAAATTAAAAAAGAATATTGAAAAAAGTTTTTGCATATGCTATAATGCCGATAGGCAAAAAGAAATCACAAGTCCATGCGGACAAGAAGTGAATCCCCAAACTGTGTTGCAGCACAGTTTGGGGATTCTTCTTTTCTTTTATAGTGGCAAAGCACCCACTAGGTTAGTTGTTGCTCTTATCGTCACTGTCTAACCATTTGATGATGTAGTGGCAGGCTACACCAGCCACAACAGCAACTAAAAAAGAAATCACAACTTCCATGCAAACACCTCCTCCCTGTTGCGGGTGTCGGTGAGCAACACATA
>ERZ777305.1285-NODE-1285-length-31498-cov-10.590688_pt1 | contig 31498 bp, 25 predicted proteins | sample MGYA00374965_ERZ777305 | MGnify/ENA primary metagenome ERZ777305 (study PRJEB29328, sample SAMD00013331) | mouse gut metagenome | study: EMG produced TPA metagenomics assembly of the Metagenome analysis of fecal microbiota from mouse which was promoted... | reverse complement strand
AAGATACGTATAAGCCGAGCGCAAAAGCAAATTTATTTGCGATTTTGCCGAGGCGAAGTATCTAAGGCGAAGCCAAAGATACACATAAGCCGAGCGCAAAAGCAAATTTATTTGCGTTTTTGCCGAGGCGAAGTATCTAAGGCGAAGCCAAAGATACATAAAAGCCGAGCGCAAAAGCAAATTTATTTGCAGTTTTGCCGAGGCGGAGTATCTAAGGCGAAGCCAAAGATACACATAAGCCGAGCGCAAAAGCAAATTTATTTGCGATTTTGCCGAGGCGAAGTATCTAAGGCGAAGCCAAAAATACATAAAAGCCGAGCGCAAAAGCAAATTTTATTTGCGTTTTTGCCGAGGCGAAATATCTAAGGCGAAGCCAAAGATACACAAAAGCCGAGCGCAAAAGCAAATTTATTTGCGATTTTGCCGAGGCGGAGTATCTAATGCAAAGGTAATGAATTATACGGCAAGAAACCCGAAAGAGGTAAAAAAAGATCGGTTTTCACTCCTTTTCCGTAATAATTCATCGCGCGAGACGGCAATCGAGACGCGCCGCGCGACCCGCATGCCGCACCCCGAACGTCGCGCATCCGCCGTAATTCCGCAAACCATACAAAAACGGCCGCCCGCAACTCGTGGGGCAGCCGTCGATATGCTAACTCGATGATTTACATCTTGTAGAACTCCTCCCAGCCCTTGCGCGGCGGCGTGCCGACGAGCATGGCATCGGCGAAACGGTTGTTGACGATACGCTTGGTGTCGCGGTCGAATACGATCTTGCTGTTCAGACGCTGGGCCATCACGCCGAGGCAGAACACCTGACACAGAGGACCGAACAACTCGAACGGCGAGCGGGCCTTCTCCTCGCCCATGCAGGCAAGCAGGAAGTTCTCATAGTGATTCGACGGGCTCTTCGGCACCTCGGGCAGCTTGTCGGCCATAGCCTTGGCTTTGGCCTCGGGGATGATCGAGAGAGTCGAGCCGTGCGAGCCGCCCTTGAATATCATATCCTTGGCATAGATGATCTTGCCCGGGTTGAGTTTCACGGCCTGCGCCTTCTTGCCGTTGATGGTCGGAACGTCGCCGCTGAGCTGCGAACCGCCGTAACCGTCGGGCAGCTGCGGGAAGTTGTTGATTCCGTCGTACCAAGTGATGGCCACGGGCGGCATTTCGCCGCGACGCGGGAACTTGAAACGGATGGTCGACGACATGGGGAAGAAATATGTGTTCCAGCCCTCCAGCTTCAGAGGCTCGACCTCGTAAGGCAGACCCAGATTAAGGAACTCGTGAATGGTATCGAGGATGTGCGCACCCCAGTCGCCCAACGCTCCCATGCCGAAGTCGTACCAGCTGCGCCAGTTGCCCGGGTGATACTTCTGGTTGAACTCGTGGAACTGCGACGTGGTGTGCCACAAATCCCAGTCCATGCCGTCGGGCACGGGCTGCGCCTCGGGGAAACGGTCGATGTTCACGTCGTAACCGTGCCAGCGGCGCGACATGTTCATGTGAGCGTCGACGGCCGTCACGTCCTTTATGATGCCCGCGTCGAGCCACGCCTTGAACTGGAAATAGTTGGCCTCCGAGTGGCCTTGGTTACCGCCCTGCGTCACCAGATTCGGGTTGCGCTTGGCGGCGTCGATCATGAGCTGGCACTCTTGGAACGTGCGGCCCATAGGCTTCTCGACGTATACGTGCTTACCCTGATTAAGCGCGAGCATTACGCAAGGGAAATGCGAGAAGTCGGGAGTCTCGACCACGACGGCCTCGAATTGGTTGCCCATCTCGTCGAACATCTTGCGGAAATCGGTGTATACCTTGGCGTCGGGATGCGCCGCGGCCGATTTGCGGCTGCCCTCCGACTTGGGGTCGACGTCGCACATCGCCACGATGTTCGCCAGACCCGTCTTGTCGAACTCGCGCATCACCTCGGCGCCGCGGTTGGCCATGCCGACCCACGCTATGTTGACTTTGCCGAGCTTGGCGAAACGCTTCTTCTTGTCCTGCTCCTGCGGCGCGAATAGGTTGGCTCCCGTAGCGGCCATGCCGCCCATCATCACTCCTGCGGCGGCCATTCCCGACTTTTTCAGGAAATCTCCGCGTGAAATTTTACTGCTCATAACTTTAGGTTTAATCTTTAACAGTGTTGGATTTTTTAGAGTTTTTTTGCAGCCTAAAGGTAGTGATTATTTTGCAAACGAAAATAATTTCGAGCGAAAAAATAATGTCATCAGTCCGTAAAAACGCCATCGCGGCGCGATGGCGGCAGTTCGCCGCCGCCCCACGCGGAGGACTGCAATTCGTTTCACACTCTTGCATTCCTCCGCCGTCGGCGAACAGCGGAAGATCGTCTGCGAAGCATTTGCGGTTTCGGCGGGAAATGGCTATATTTGTAACGTCAAACCGAGTACCGAAAATTATAACATATACGCCATGAAAAAGATCATCGCTTCGCCCCTCGCGCCCAAGGCCGTGGGACCCTATTCGCAGGCCGTGGAGAACGACGGCACCCTCTATGTGTCGGGCCAACTGCCCATCGATTCAGCCACGGGCAAGATGCCCGAGAGCATCGAGGAGCAGACCCGCCAATCGCTCACCAACATCCGCCACATAGTCGAAGAGGCGGGCTACACCCTCGCCGACGTGGCGAAAGCTACGGTGCTGCTGGCCGACATAGCCGACTTCGCCGCCATGAACGGCGTGTACGCCGAATTCTTCACCGAGCGCATGCCCGCGCGCGTATGCTATGAAGTAGCCGCGCTGCCCATGGGCGCCAAGGTGGAGATCGACGCCATCGCGGTACGATAACCCTCCCGACCGAAAAATGATTGCAATTATATGATGAGCTATATTCGGAGCGCAGCGACCGAAGTCCTCTCCGAGGAGGGGGAGGGCTTGCAAACGCGGCCAAGGGCCGCGGGCGGACTACCGCAGGATTTGATTTTGCGACATAGAATCTCCGATACTTGAAATTATGTAATTGCTTTCGGATATATGCGGCGAGGATAACCCTCGGCGCATATTTGCCGCGTTTGTAAATAAGTTGTGGAAAAATTATGCGCCGAAATCAAGCGGCTCGCATTGTTTTTTCAGTACTTTGGCATCGAAAATTACGTCGACGAGCCGACGGCGGCGACCCGAAACCGCATAGCGGAAACGCATGTTCGCCTCTCGGCCTCGACGCGACCGAAACCCCGTCGAAAAGGGGATGATACACGAATGTAAATGAATAACAAAATAACTATGAGCAAATCCGATAAATCCGACAAGACCCCGAAAGAGGTCGCTTATAATGATGCGGTGGCGGCCTCGAAGGAGTATTTCGGCGGGGACGATCTGGCCGCGACGGTGTGGGTGAGCAAATATGCGCTGAAGGATTCGTTCGGGCATATTTACGAACGCACGCCCGAGGATATGCACCGACGCATCGCGGGCGAGATAGAACGCATCGAGAACAAATATCCCAATCCCATGTCGAAGGAGGAGATCTTCGGCCTGCTGGATCGGTTCCGTTACATCATACCACAGGGCGGCCCCATGACGGGCATCGGCAACGATCTTCAGGTGGCGTCGCTCTCGAACTGCTTTGTGATAGGCAACCGCCGTCACGCCGACTCTTACGGCGGCATATTCCGCATGGACGAGGAGCAGGTGCAGCTCATGAAGCGTCGCGGCGGCGTGGGCCACGACCTCTCGGAGTTGCGTCCCACGGGCACGCCCGTGCTCAACTCGGCCCTCACCTCGACGGGAATCGTTCCCTTCATGGAGCGATACTCCAACTCCACGCGCGAGGTTGCGCAGGACGGCCGTCGCGGAGCGTTGATGCTCTCGCTTTCGATCAAGCACCCCGACGCCGAGCGTTTCATCGACGCCAAGACGCAGTCGGGCAAGGTGACGGGCGCGAACGTGTCGATCAAGATCGACGACGAATTCATGCGCGCGGCGCAGGAGAACCGCCCCTACCGCCAACAGTTCCCCATCGACTCCGACACGCCCAAAATCGAGGTGGACATCGACGCCAAACGCTTGTGGGACAAGATCATCCACAACGCATGGCAGTCGGCCGAGCCCGGGGTGCTCTTCTGGGACACCATAATCCGCGAGAGCGTGCCCGACTGTTATGCCGATCAAGGCTTTACGACCGTTTCGACCAATCCGTGCGGCGAGATTCCGCTCTGCCCGTACGACAGCTGCCGATTGCTGGCACTTAACTTGCTGAGTTATGTCGACGAGCCGTTCACGCCGCAGGCGAAGTTCGATTTCGATCTGTTCCACGAGCATGTCGGCAAGGCCATGCGTATGATGGACGATATCATCGACCTCGAACTGGAGAAGGTCGAACTTATAATAAACAAGGTGGCCGAGGATCCCGAGGATGCCGATATACGCCGTGTGGAGCTGGAGCTGTGGAAAAAGATCCGCGAGATGGCTCTCAAGGGTCGCCGCACGGGTCTGGGCATCACCGCCGAAGGCGATATGCTGGCCGCGCTGGGCATGCGATACGGTTCGGACGAAGCCATCGATTTCGCCGTGAGCGTGCACCGCACGCTGGCTCTGGAGGCTTACCGCACGTCGGTGACGATGGCCGAGGAGCGCGGCGCGTTCGAGGTGTACGACGCCGAGCGCGAGCGCGAGAATCCGATGATAGCCCGCATCCGCGAGGCCGATCCCGAGCTTTACGAACGCATGGCCGAACACGGCCGCCGCAACATAGCGATGCTCACCATCGCCCCGACGGGCACCACGTCGCTCATGTCGCAAACCACGTCGGGCATCGAACCCGTGTTCCGCCCCGTTTACAAGCGTCGCCGCAAGATCAACCCGTCGGATCGCGACAAGAGGGCCGATTTCGTCGACGCCATGGGCGAGAAGTTCGAGGAGTATTACGTTTACCACCACCAATTCGTACGCTGGATGGAGAAGAACGGATACGACACGGCCAAGTTGCAGAGCATTTCGGACGAGGAGCTGGACAAGTGGCTCAAGGCTTCGCCCTATTACGGCGCGACGGCCAACGACATCGACTGGGTGGCCAAGGTGCGCATGCAGGGCGCGATACAGAAGTGGGTCGACCACTCGATCTCGGTCACGGTGAACCTGCCCAACGACGTTACGGAGGAGCTGGTGGCCGACGTCTATCGCACGGCATGGGAGTGCGGCTGCAAGGGCGTGACGGTCTATCGCGACGGTTGCCGCGACGGAGTGCTGCTCGACGCCAAAAAGGCCGAACGCGGCAAGGGCGACGACGATGCCCGCGCGCGGCTGAAGCGTCCCAAGTCGATTCCCGCCGACATCGTGCGTTTCAAGAACGGCAGCGAGGACTGGATAGCGTTCGTGGGATTGCAAGACGACCGCCCCTACGAAGTCTTCACGGGCAAGATCGAGGAGGACGCCATGTACATCCCCCGCAAGATCACCAAAGGCCGTATAATAAAGGTACGCGAGGCCGACGGCACCAAACGTTACGATTTCCAGTACGTCGACCGTTACGGCTACACCAACACCATCGGCGGCATTTCGCGTCTGTTCGACGAGGAGTTTTGGAACTACGCGAAGTTGATCTCGGGCGTGCTGCGCCACGGCATGCCGATCGACAAGGTGGTGCATCTGATCGACGGCCTGCACCTGAACAGCGAGAGCATCAACACGTGGAAAACGGGCGTGCAGCGCGCGCTGAAACAGTACATCGCCGACGGCACGCGATCGAAGGGCAAATGCCCCCAGTGCGGACACGAGGAGATGGCTTACCAAAACGGTTGCCTCACCTGCATGTCGTGCGGATATTCGAAATGCGGATAGAATTGCGCGGAGGTATGCGTAAAAAGTGAAAAAAAGAACGGTTTTCTTGTTTTTTTACTTTTTTATCTACATCTTTGCAACGTATATCCGATTGAAATATGCGTTTTGCCTTGTTTTTGCTTGTGAAAACATAAGGTTGCATACGTAAGGATTATTTTATGTGTAAACAGGTTTATTATTCACAGCACAATAAACTATTAAAAAAATTATGAAAAAGATTTTACTTTCAATCGCTCTGGTAGCGATCTCTGTGAGCAGCGTGTTTGCTCAGGAGAATTCAGCAGAGAAGCTCCGCTGGAAGGGTATTATGAACAACGGCTTCTGGTCGAACTGGGAGATCTCTGTCGGCGGCGGTGTCAACTACACTGCTTGGAACGGCATCGGTAACGATCAGGACGGCGTGGGCGATCTGGGCTGGATGGTTGAAGGAAGCGTAAGCAAGTGGTTCAACCCCATCGTGGGCGCTCGTGTACAGGTAATCGGCGGTCAGTTGAACGCATCGGACGACAACGGTCTGAAGAGCAACTGGATCATGCCTCACGCAGACGCTTTGCTGAACCTCTCTAACTGGATCGGCGGCTACCGCGAGGATCGCGTATACTATGCCAAGTTGTTCGCAGGTTTCGGCGTAAGCATCGTTAACGTCAACAACAGCGCTTCGGCAGGTTTCGCATTCGACGCAGGTTTGATCAATACTTTCCGCGTTTGCAAGGCTCTCGATATCAACCTCGAGTTGAAGGGCATCCTGAACGCAGGTCGCGACATGCCTCGCGGCATCGACGCTCTGGCAGGCAAGTACGGTCAGATCTACAGCGCTACCCTCGGCCTCACCTACCGCTTCAACAAGCGTAACTGGGACAAGGCTTACTCGCAGGAGGAGGTTGACGGCTACCTCGCAGCTATCGCAGCTCTGGAGGCCGGTTTGGCTGACGCACACCGCAACGAGGGCAAGCTCGCAGAGCGTCTGGCCGCTCAGAAGGCTGCCACCGATCAGGCTCTGAAGGACAACGAGGCTCTGAAGGCCGAGCTGGCTAAGAGAAAGACTTCGGTCGTTTCTGCTTCGGCTCTCTTCTTCAACTTCGACAGCGCCAAGTTGCTCGACCGCGCGAAGGCTTCTATGCAGATTCTTCAGGAGGTTATCAAGGCCGCTCCGAAGGATCAGGTATTCACCATCGTTGGTCACGCAGACGCCAAGACGGGTTCGCCCGAGTACAACCAGAAGTTGTCTGAGCGTCGTGCCAAGGCTGTTTACGATTACCTCGTTGAGCAGGGTGTTAACCCCAACCAGCTCACTTGGAAGGGTGTAGGTTCTTCACAGAACATCTTCCCCGTTAACGGCACCAACCGCGTTGTTATCGTGAAGTAATTTTGAGATAACGATAAACGAGAGGCTCATCCTTCGGGATGAGCCTCTTTTTTATATACACGCAGGCCATCGTTTCGGACGAGAGGGAGGTATAAAATAAATCCATACGGTCGTTACGACTGCGGACCGCAGCCTGCGACATTATCTACGGCCTATGCTTGTACGGGATCCTCGCAGTCGAATAAGATAAGTTTTTAGACTGCAATTCGAAGAATCGCACGGATCGCACCTCGCTCGCGAAAGCCCCGCAATTCGTTATACGCTCGGTTGCGTTCCCGCAGGCCGCTGCCCGAAAATATACACGTCATGTCATCGAGCCGTCAGACAATAGTCGGCTCGGCACAAGCATTTTAGCACAATATACACCAATCGCTTTACCGTTCTGAAAGATCGAACGGAAATGGAGTTGCCATAAATCCGCGACTCGACGGCGGCAACGGAATGAAAAAAGCCGTTCCCTTTTCGGAAACGGCCCATAAAACTCGAATCGTAAAACTATCCCAGCTTCTCGCCGAACGCCAAATCGCCTGCGTCGCCTATGCCCGGGACAATGTATGCCCGTGAGGTCAATTCGGCATCCACGGCGCCGACCCACAGCGTGGTGCTCTTCGACGGCAGATGTTTCACGGCGTAATCCACTCCCTGCTCGCTCGCTATGACCGACGCGATATGGGTGTGCGCGGGCTGCCCGCCTTTCTCGCACAAAGCCTCGTAAGCCAGCACGAGCGAGGTGCCTGTGGCCAGCATGGGGTCGACCAGCAACAAGGTCTTGCCCTCCAAATCGCAACACGAAATATACTCCACCTTGACAGTGAACTTGCCGTCCTTGCCGCTCTTGCGATATGCCGACACGAAAGCATTGCGAGCGTCGTCGAAGTAATTCAGAAAACCCTGATGCAGAGGCAATCCCGCGCGGAGAATAGTCGCCACGACGATCTCGTCGCTTATCATCTCCACCGAAGCCTCGCCCAGCGGCGTCTCGATGATGCGGGTTTTGTAGTCGAGCGTTTTCGAGATCTCGTAACTCATCACCTCGCCGATGCGTTCGATGTTGCGGCGAAAACGCATCGAATCCTTCTGCACATGTTTGTCGCGGATCTGCGCGATAAATTTGTTGAGAATCGTATTCTCCTTGTTAAGAATATGAATCATAGGTTTATTTCATTTAGGCCAATGTATTCCGTCTTGTCCGCCCGCCCCTGCCCGAGGAGGGTCGTTTCGCCCGCGTCCCTAATACAAAAAGTTGTTGAACGGATAGCGGCCCGCATGTATCTCGCGAACCATGCCGTAAAGATCCGAGCGCAATTTGTCGATATTCGTCCTCTCCGCCGCCGAAATGAATATGCAAGGCGTGTTGGCCTTGGCGATCCAACTGCGGCGCAGATCATCGAGCGACATGTTGCGTCGCGTGGCGGGAGTGAGATCGTCCTCGTCTTTTTTAACATACGTATAGGCGTCGATCTTGTTGAACACCAGATATACGGGTTTCTCGCCCGCGCCGATGTCCTGCAACGTCTGCTTCACCACCGCGATCTGCTCCTCGAAATTGGGATGCGAGATATCGACCACGTGAACCAGCAGATCGGCTTCGCGCACCTCGTCGAGCGTCGATTTGAACGACTCGATCAACTCGGTGGGCAATTTGCGGATGAACCCGACAGTATCGGAGAGCAGGAACGGCAGATTGTCGAAGACCACCTTGCGCACCGTGGTATCGAGAGTGGCGAAGAGCTTGTTTTCGGCGAACACCTCGCTCTTGGATACGAGATTCATCAACGTCGATTTGCCGACATTGGTATACCCCACCAACGCCACGCGCACCATCGAACCGCGGTTCGAGCGCTGCACGGCCATCTGACGGTCGATCTTCGTAAGCTCCTCCTTGAGTTTCGATATGCGGTTGCGAACGATACGGCGGTCGGTCTCGATCTCGCGCTCGCCCGCGCCGCCGCGTGTTCCCGTACCTCCGCGCTGACGCTCGAGGTGGGTCCACATACCTGCCAGACGCGGCAACATATACTCGTACTGAGCCAATTGCACCTGCGTCTTGGCATAAGCGGTACGCGCGCGCGACATGAATATGTCGAGTATCAGACGCGTACGGTCCAATATTCGGCACGGCATCGCTTTCTCGATGTTGCGCGTTTGCGATGGCGACAACTCGTCGTCGAATATCGCCACGTCGATCTCGTTTTCGGCACAATAGGCCGCTATCTCCTCCAACTTGCCCGGGCCGACGTATATGCGCGACGAGGGCTGCGGCAGACGCTGCGTGAAACGACGCACCGAGACGATATCGGCCGTCTCGGCCAAAAACTCCAATTCGCCGAGAAACTCTTCGGTTTGCTCGACGCTCTGTCCGTCGCGTATGACGGCCACTACCACTCCGCGCACGCGTTCGTCATGCGAGGCATCGGCCGAAGACGATATGTCGTTATTGCTGTTTACCATCCGCAAGGGTTACTGTCATCCGTGCGAAATTCGCTCCTCCGCGAAACTGGCCGCGGCAGCGAACTCCACATGTGCGTATACAAAAAAGTATCCCGCAAAAACTGTACGCGCGGGATACTTTATATTCATTAAATTAATTCTGGATACGGAAATCCACGGGCAACGTATACTTCACGCGCACCGGCTGGTTGCGCTGCTGTCCGGGCTCCCACTTGGGCGAGGTCTTCAGCACTCGCACCGCCTCGTCGGCCAGCGAACGGTCGGGCGACTGCAACACCTCGATATTGGTGAGCGTACCGTCCTTCTCGACCACGAACGACAGAACGACCTTACCCGACACGCCATTCTCCTGAGCGATCTGCGGGTAACGCACGCGCTCCTGCACCCAGTTGCGGAACTTGTTCAGGTCGCCGCCTTGGAACGAGGGCATCTTCTCCACCTTGATGAAAGGCTGGTCGTCCTCGATCTCCTCCTCATCGACCTCCACTACCTGAGTGGTGATCTCCAGATCGTCGGCGAAATCCTCGAACGAGATGTCGGTGGTAATCTTCGCGTCGTTGGTCACGATATCGAGAATATCGTTGAATACCTTGACCTCCACTTTCTGGGGCTGCTCGGGCGGCTTCTGCTCGTTACGGGTAATCTCGGTGATCTCCTCCTCGACGGGACCGTAATTGTTATCGACCTTCTCGATACGGTACTCCTTGGGAGTGTAAAGGAAAGCTGCGATCACGGCCAGCAGGGCCACGATCAAGCCAATCTCAAGGAACAGACCCTTTTTGTTCTGAAGATCTGCCTTAGGTGATTTTTTGATTTCCATAAAGTTCGTTTATTCTAAATTTAATATGTTCACATGTTTTCGGTCGGTCCGCGCGCCGCGGCGACGCGAACGGTACGGCTTCCGCACCACGCTCGACAGCCTCTCGGACGCGCCCGAACGCGGATATAGCCGCAGTTCTTTTGGCAAATATAATCATAAAAATCCGAAAAAGAACGCGACGATGATAAAAATCTGCAATTTTTTCGGATTTACGGCGGTTTCGACGTCGCGGGGATACGCTTCGGAGCGACGGCGCAATCCCGACGGCAGCGCGGCGTTTTTGCGGATAGGCAGATTTTTTCGTACTTTTGTTGTCGAAGTAAATTTTCAAGAATGCAGGAAACCGCCATCGAACCGCTTTACGGAAAGAATCCGACGCAATTGCAGGAGATATGCGCCGCCGAGGGTCTGCCGCGCTTCGCCGCCAAGCAGATCGCCCGCCACCTCTATGTGCGTCGCGCGACCGACTTCGGGCAAATGACCGACCTCGCGCTGGCGGCGCGGGCGCGGCTCGCCGAAAAATACGCCGTCGGCGCCGAAGCGCCTCTGCGCGAAACCGTGTCGGCCGACGGCACCAAAAAATATCTGTTCCGCACCTCGCGGGGAGCCTTCATCGAGTCGGCGTTCATTCCCGACGGCGAACGCGCCACGCTGTGCGTCTCGTCGCAGGCGGGATGCCGCATGGGATGCCGATTCTGCGCCACGGGGCGGCAGGGGTTGCAGCACTCGCTCTCGGCCTCCGAGATCGTCAACCAAATACTCTCGGTGCCCGAAAGCGCGAGCCTCACCAATCTCGTGTTCATGGGCATGGGCGAGCCGCTGGACAACACCGACAACCTGCTGGCGGCGATCGAGGCCGTCACCGCCCCGTGGGGCATGGCGTGGTCGCCCACGCGCATAACCGTATCGACGGCGGGCGTCGCGCGCGATCTGCCGCGGCTGCTGGACGAGACGAAAGCGCACGTGGCGGTGAGCCTTCACAACCCGTTCCACGAGCAGCGGGCCGAGATCATGCCCATAGAGAACGCCTACCCCATACGCGAAGTCGCGGACATACTGCGCCGTTACGACTTCACGGGCCAGCGTCGCGTTTCGTTCGAATACATACTGATGAAGGGGTTGAACGACACCCCCGCCCACATAAAGGAGCTGTGCCGCCTGCTGGACGGAATAAAGTGCCGCATCAACCTCATACGGTTCCACAAGATCCCCGACTCGCCCTACTTCTCGCCCTCGGAGGAGAGGATGCGGGCGTTCCGCGACACGCTCACCGCACGCGGCATACAGACTACCATCCGCGCCTCGCGCGGCGAAGACATTCAGGCCGCTTGCGGCTTGCTCTCGACAGTCGAAAAACGACGCGCCGACACGGCTTTATAAACACTCCGAATATGATCTCCGTTATAACGAAATATTTTCCCGACCTGACCGAACGGCAGCGCGCGCAATACGAATCGCTTTACGGCCTTTACGCCGACTGGAACGCGAAGATCAACGTCGTCTCGCGCAAGGACTTCGACCAGCTCTATCTGCGTCACGTGCTCCACTCGCTGGCCATAGCCAAAGTGTGCCGCTTCGAAGCGGGCGCGCACATCCTCGACGTGGGGTGCGGCGGCGGCTTTCCGAGCGTGCCGCTGGCCATAATGTTTCCCGAGGCACGATTTACGGCGGCGGACTCCATAGGCAAGAAGATAACCGTGGTGCGCGGAGTGTGCGAAGGCGCGGGGATAGAGAACATCGACGCCCGCAACGTGCGCGTCGAGCAGATCGGCGAGAAGTTCGATTACGTGGTGTCGCGTGCCGTGACCGAGATGCCCGCGTTCGTGAAATGGATACGCGGCAAGGTCGAGCGCGGCCGCCGCGGCACGCTCGACAACGGCATACTCTACCTGAAAGGGGGCGACCTCGCAGCCGAACTCGCCGCCACGCGCATGAAGTGGCGCGAATATCCTATATCGGAGTTTTTCGACGAGGATTTCTTCGAGACCAAGAAGGTGGTTTACACGACGATGTAGCGGCAAGTCGTTCGGGCAGCGCCACAAGAACGGTTTCGATGTCGCGCAGCGATATCGGCAGTTCGCCGCCGCCCCACGCGGCGGACTGCAATTCGTTTTACACTCTTGCATTCCTCCGCCGTCGGCGAACATCCGATTACGCGGGATATTATTTCAGAATATTTCCTACTCCCCCTCCTTCACCACCGTCTGCACCCGCTCGTTGGAGTAGTCGATGGGAGAATTTTCGCGCAAATCGTCCATCAGCACCTCGGTGAGCAGGATATCTTCGCACACGGCATTCGCGGCCTCGACCGCCTTATAATTATTATACATGTAATCGCCCATCACCACGCGGTAGGCATGCCCCTCGGCCAGTCCCTCGAAAACCACGTCACGCGCCTCGCCGTCGGCACCCGTCACGATCTTGTAAGGCACGTTGGAGAAGAGGTCGACGCGATGCGACTCCTTGGGGTTGTCGGTGTCGTTATACTTGGCTATTATCATGCGCCGCATCTGCTCGGGCGTCATATCCATCGTGCAGAGTTTCGACGAGAAAGGCTCCAGACTGAATATCATCCCCGTACTTATCGCGCGGTCGGGCAGCGAATCGAAACGTATGCCGCCGTAGTGATAGAACGCCACATCGGCGTCGGCCCGCCGCCGCATGGCGTCGGTCTCCCACGCCGCGAGCCCCACGCGGGTCAGGATGCGTTTCGACTCGCCCAACGGACGGTTGAGCGACTCGTTGTCGTACACGGCCGCCACGCGCTTCTCGAATTCGGGATCGGGATCGTAATCGGCCAGCGGAATCACCTCGTAATCCAGACTGACGATTCGGCGTCCCCGCATCTCTATGCGCGTCACGCCCACGTGCTTGGCCCCGTAACCCGACTGCCCGAGCAGGGTGCCGTTTATCAACGTGTCGACCATGTTGTGGGTGTGTCCGCACAATATGAGGTCGTAATCGCCGCACTTGCGCGCCAGCTCGGCATCCATGTCGTCGCCCATGTGCGACAGCAACACCAGCACGTCGCAACGACCTTTCAACTCAGCGGCGTACTTCGCGGCCGTAACCTGCGGATCGGGAAATGTCAGCCCCACGAAATTGGCGTCGTTGCCCGCGGGGTGGTCGTTATGGTCGTAATTGGTCACCACGCCCACCACGCCGACCTTCACGCCGCCGCGACGGATGATACTGTAGGGCGCGGGCTGCGGAAAGGTCACCGTGTCGCTCAGGCAGTTGGCGCACACGATGTCGAATCGGCACGCCTCGGAGTTCATGCGCCCCAGAAAGGCCTGCCCGCCGTCGAACTCATGGTTGCCCAGCGTGGCTATGTCGTACCCCAATTCATTCATCATGTCGATCACGGGGCGGCGCGGCTCCTCGGCCATGTCGACGAAAGCGTTGCCCGTCCATCGGTCGCCCGCATCGGCCAGCAGTGTCGGCACGGTGTCGCGGCACATGGCTGCGGCGGTGGCCAGACGGGGCAGATTGTCGATCTTGGCATGCACGTCGGTAGTGGACAGAATGACGAGCGAACGACGCGCGAAACAGCGCGACCACGCGAAATAACCCGCCGCGACCGTAACGGCGAACAAAAGCGTATAAAGGACCGTTTTTTTCATAATTTAATTTTTTCGGGCCGCCAAAGTTAAGAATAAAATACGTACCTTTACACACCTCAAATCGACATTTATGACGGATACTGTCAAAGTAATATGCCTCAATAACTCTTCGGAAACCGAAGTCGAGATGGGCACGTCGCTGCTCGAACTGCAACGGATCTTGGGCGTGGAGAGCGCCTACCCTCTGCTGGCGGCTTACGTGAACAACCGCATCAAGGAGCTGAATTACAAAATCCTGAAACCCGTGACGGTGCGATTCATCGACATCACCCATTTCGAGGGTTACAGGGTATACCAGCGTACGATCTCGTTCATCCTGCAAAAGGCCGTGCACGACATCGACCCCGCGCGCAAATTCTATATCCGCAACTCGCTCGGCAGCGGCTTCTACTGCGAGTTCTCGGACGGCGAGGAGCTTTCGCAGCAGGAGATCGACGCGCTGCGCGAGCGCATGCAGAGCATTATCGACAGCCGCCACCCCATCCTGCGCCGCAAGATGCTCACCTCGGAGATCAACGCCGTGTACGAACGTTTCGGATTCGACGACAAGATCGCGCTTCTCAACTCGCGCCCGAGGCTTTACAGCGACCTCTACATGCTGGACGACATCGTGGGATTCTTTTACGGCGCCCTCGCGCCCGACACGAGCTACATCCACCTGTTCGACATACACCGCTACTACAACGGATTCTACATCGCGCTGCCCACGCGCCGCGACCCGATGAACCTCGATCCGAACGTGCAGTTCGACAAGATGTTCGACATATTCCACGAATACCACATGTGGGTCGACATCATGGGCGTGCCCACCGTCGGACGCCTCAATTCGAAGGTGCTGGCGGGCGACGGCGGCGAGCTGATAAAGGTGGCCGAGGCTTTCCACGAGAAGAAGATCGCCGACATCGCCGACCGTATCGACGAGGCCAACATCTCGCGCGGCACGCGCATGGTGCTCATCTCGGGCCCCTCGTCGAGCGGCAAGACCACCACGGCCAAACGTCTGGGAATACAGCTCCGCATTCTGGGGCTCAACCCCGTGCTCATATCTCTGGACGACTACTTCGTCGAACGCGACAAGACGCCGCTCGACGAAAACGGCGATTACGATTTCGAGGCGTTGGAGGCCATCGACCTCGAACTGCTCGCGAGCGATCTGAAGCGTCTGTTCGCGGGCGAGAGCGTCGACGTGCCGCGCTACGACTTCATTACGGGCACGCGCAAGCGGCACGACTCGCCGCTGAAACTCGACGAGAGGTCGATCCTCATCATGGAGGGCATCCACGGACTCAACCCCGCGCTGACGCCCGGCATACCGCGCGAACAGAAGTTCTGCATATATGTCTCGTGCCTGACCTCGGTGGCGATGGACAACATGAACCGCATAGCCACCACCGACAACCGTCTGCTGCGCCGCCTCACGCGCGACTACTACACGCGCGGCCACGACGCCGCGGCCACGCTGCAACGCTGGCCCAGCGTGCGCAGAGGCGAGGAGAGGCACATATTCCCCTATCAGGAGAACGCCGACGTGATGTTCAACTCGTCGCTCTTCTACGAGATATCGGTGCTGCGCTCGAAGGTGGAACCCATCCTGCGCGAGGTGCCCGACACGCTGCCCGAGTACGGCGAGGCCAAACGCCTGTTGAAGTTCCTCGACAACTTCATCCCCATAGCCTCCGACGAGATCCCGCCCACCTCGATACTGCGCGAGTTCATCGGCGGCAGCAGCTTCAAGTACTGACCCGAAACATTAACGAAAACCAAAATATTAAAGCAATAAGAAACCATGTTCGATAAATTCATGGACCGCCACATAGGCGTCACGAACCCCGCCGACCTCGCCGAGATGCTGAAGGTCATAGGCGTTGAATCGGTGGACGAATTGATCTCGCAGGTAATCCCCGATTCCATCCGACTGAAAAAACCGCTCGCGCTCCCCGCCGAGGGCATGAGCGAGTACGGCTTCGCCGAGCACATAACCGCGCTGGCGGCCAAGAACCGCACCGCGCGTTCGTTCATCGGCATGGGCTACTACCCGACGGCCGTGCCCGCCGTGGTGAGCCGCAACGTGTTCGAAAACCCCGCGTGGTACACCTCCTACACTCCCTATCAGGCCGAGATATCGCAGGGTCGTCTGGAGGCGTTGCTCAATTTCCAGACCGCAGTAATCTCACTCACGGGCATGCAGATAGCCAACTGCTCGCTCTTGGACGAGGCCACCGCCGCGGCCGAAGCGATGCTCATGATGTTCGCCTTGCGTTCGCGCGACGCGGTGAAGCAGGGCCGCAACCGCCTTTTCGTCGACAAACAGATATTCCCGCAGACGCTCGACGTGCTTCTGACTCGCAGCGAGCCTTTCGGCATAGAGCTCATAATCGACGATTACGACACCTACGAGTTCTCGGGCAACGAGTTCGGAGCCGTCGTGCAGTACCCCGCCGCTAACGGCGAGGTGCGCGATTACGCCGCTTTCGCGGCTCGTGCTCACGAGGCTGGAGCATTGCTGACGGCCGTGGCCGACATCCTCTCGCTCGCGCTGCTCGCGCCTCCCGCGGAGTGGGGCGCCGACATAGCCGTCGGCTCGGCGCAGCGTCTGGGCTGCCCGATGGGCTTCGGAGGCCCCTCAGCAGGCTACATGGCCACCCGCGAGGTGTTCAAGCGCAACATGCCCGGACGCATCATAGGCGTCTCGGTGGACCGCCTCGGCAACCGCGCGCTGCGCATGGCTCTCCAGATGCGCGAGCAGCACATCAAGCGCGAGCGCGCCACCTCGAACATCTGCACCGCCTCGGCCCTCATGGCCTCGATGGCGGGATTCTACTGCGTATACAACGGTCCCGAGGGTCTGCGCCGCGCCGCGACGACGGCCCACACTTCGGCCGCAGCCGCAGCCGACGCGCTGGAGGCGATGGGCTACAAGCTCGCCTCGCGCAACATATTCGACACCATAGAGGTAGAGGCCGAAGCCGCCGTAATACAGGACATAGCCTTGGCGCGCGGCATCAACTTCTTCTACCCCTCGGAGGGCAAAGTGCGCCTCTCGTTCGATGAGGTGACCACACCCGGGGAGGTCGCCGAGGTGGTCGGCATATTCGCCGAGGCCAAGGGACGCAAGGCCAAGGCGGTGAAGATCGCCGCCGAGGCGTCGTTTGCGCCCGCGATGGCGCGCCGTTCGGCCATACTCGCCGAACCCGTCTTCAACAAATACCACTCGGAGACCGACATGATGCGCTACATCAAGAAACTGGAATTGCGCGACATATCGCTCGCCAACTCGATGATATCGCTCGGTTCGTGCACCATGAAGCTCAACGCCGCGGCATTGATGCAACCTCTGTCGCTGGCGGGATTCCAGAACATGCACCCCTTCGCCCCCGCCGACCAGACCGAGGGCTACACCGAACTGATCGCCGAGCTGGAGCACGATCTGGCCGTCATTACGGGTTTTGCGGGATGCTCGTTGCAGCCCAACTCGGGCGCGGCGGGCGAGTACTCGGGCCTGATGGTAATCCGCGCCTACCACCAGAGCCGCGGTCAGGGCTATCGCAACATAATACTCATCCCCGCGTCGGCACACGGCACCAACCCCGCGTCGGCAGCCATGGCGGGCATGAAGATCGTCACCGTGGCATGCGACGCCAACGGCAACATCGACGTGGAGGATCTGAAGAAGAAGGCCGAGGAGTACGGCAGCGAGCTGTGCGGACTCATGGTCACCTACCCCTCGACGCACGGAGTATTCGAGAGCCGCATCCGCGAGATCGTCGACGCCGTGCACGACGCGGGCGGTCAGGTATACATGGACGGCGCCAACATGAACGCGCAGGTGGGACTGACCAACCCGGGATACATCGGGGCCGACATCTGCCACCTCAATCTGCACAAGACTTTCGCCATGCCTCACGGCGGAGGCGGCCCGGGCGTGGGCCCCATCTGCGCCGCCGAGCACCTCGTGCCGTTCCTGCCCACCCACTCGGTGGTAGCCACGGGAGGCGAGGACGGCATTACGGCCGTAGCGGCCGCGCCTTGGGGTTCGGCCATGCTGCTGCCCATCACTTACGGCTACATAAAGATGCTGGGCGGCGAGGGCTTGCGCCGCGCGACGGAGATGGCCATCGTCAACGCCAACTACATGTCGTCGGCGCTCAAGGATGAGTTCCGCACCTACTACTCGGGCGAGACGGGCCGCGTGGGCCACGAAATGATACTCGACCTCACCAACTTCAAGCACGATTACGACATCGACTGCGGCGACATAGCGCACCGACTCATGGATTACGGCTTCCACGCCCCCACCCTCTCGTTCCCCGTGCACGAGACGTTGATGGTGGAGCCGACCGAATCGGAGCCGAAGGCCGAGATGGACCGTTTCATCGAGGCGCTGATCCGCATCAAGCGCGAGTGCGAGGCTGCGGCGGGCGAGAAGGACAACGTGGTGACGAACGCGCCCCACACCGCCGTCGAGTTGGCGGGCGAGTGGTCGCACCCCTACACCCGCGCCGAGGCGGCGTTCCCGCTCGACTGGGTGCGCGAGGCGAAGTTCTTCCCCTATGTGACCAAGATCGACAACGGCTACGGCGACCGCAATCTGGTTTGCTGCAACGCCGAGTAACCGACGCTCTCCGGCCGCGAAGCGTCGGCGGGGCGGAGAAGACGAAAATTAAACGTAACACACATTCAACAAATATTTTATGAAAGTAGAAAACAGCAAAATGGTATCGGTGAACTACACGCTCACCGTGGATGGTAAGATAGCCGATCAATCGCGCGAGGGCAGCCCCTTGCAGTTCGTCTGCGGAACGGGCATGCTGCTCCCCAAGTTCGAGGGCGCCATCATAGGCAAAGAGGCGGGCGATAAGGTTTCGTTCACCCTCGATCCCAAGGACGGTTACGGCGAGATCATCCCCGAGGCCGTGGTGGATCTGCCCAAGACCATATTCGTCATAGACGGCAAGTTGGCCGAGGATATGCTCACCGTAGGAAACCAAATCCCCATGAGCGACGCGCAGGGCAACCGCATGATGGGCGTGGTGAAGGAGGTCGGCGACGACACGGTGAAGATGGACTTCAACCACCCGATGGCGGGCAAGACCCTTCATTTCGACGTGGAGGTGGTAGAGGTACGCGACGTCACCCCCGAGGATCTCGCGTCGCAGGGCGGCTGCCACTGCCACGACTGCGAGGGCGATTGCGGCGGCGGATGCGGCGACGAGCACCACGACTGCGGCTGTCATTAACGGCGACCTGTCGTCGGCAGCCAAGGGCGACTCACGTCGCCCGACGACAACGGAGCGTCGCGCGAGCGGCGCTCCGTTTCATTACCACACCTTAATAATATAAGGCGATCCGTTTTCGGACATTATCAATTCAGTAAATATACGGACACTCATGATTTCCATAGCCGACATAGTCGATACGCTCGCTAACGATTTCCCTTCGTGGCGCACGTTGAGCGACGTGCGTCCGCACCTCCGCGACGGCCGACCGATATACGTCACGGGGAACGCCGCCGTGACCTTTTTCGTTCGACACAAAGGTCGCGAGAAGATCCTGAAATGCTACACGCGCGACAATCCCCACCTCGCGACCATATACGGCGACGCGTTTCGGCCACGCGAATTGAGAGTCTTCAACATGATGAACCGCTCCGACTTCGTCGACTGCCTGCTGACCGACCGCATCGAGGGCATTACTCTCGACCGCGCCGTATGTACGGCGACACCCGACGGACTCGCCGCGCTGGCCGACGCTTTCGACCGCATGGCCGTCGGCCTGCTCGACCGGGAGTACGCGCACGGAGACCTTAAACCCGAAAACATAATCGTCACCCCCGACGGCGACATGCGCGCCATCGATTGGGACGCGGCTTTCACGCCCGAACTCGCGGGCAATCCGGCGCCCGAGACGGGAACCGCGGCATATCAACATCCGCTGCGCACGAACGAACTGTTCGACAAACACATCGACGACTACTCGATAGCCATGCTCTCGACAATGCTCCACGCCGCGGCCGTCGACCCCGCCACCGCCGAGCACTATCGCCTCCACCACGAATTTGCGATCAACCCGCGCGACATAGCACGCGGCGAACTAGACGAGCTCGATCGCGTGACCGATATCTTCGCCGCGCGCGGCATGGCCGTGCAATATAGGTCGGCGCGCATGCTTCTCTCGCCCATACCTCAACTCTTCGATCTCAAACGCGTTATGTCTTTCTCTGTCCGCGACGACAAGACTGACTCCGACACGGCGGTCGCCGAGGAGCTGAACGGACTGTGGGGTTGCCGCTCGGCGTCGGGCTGGAGCGTCCCGCCTCTGTACGACGCCGCGTTCGATCCTTCCGACGGCATAATACTCGCCTCTTTGGGCGGTTACAGCCACTTCCTGACGCTCGACGGGCGCACTCTGCGCAGCTTCGGACGCGGCGACGTCGTAAAACCGTTCCGCAACGGATGCGCTGCGGTCCGCCGCAAGGACGGCGCATGCCTGACGATAACCGTCGACAGCCTCGGGATCAAGGTTCCCGTATAGATCGAAACCGAAAGAACCGATTCCCGTCGCCTGCCGCGGCGGGAATATTTTTTCGGAACCATCCGCTTCAGGCTTGCGGCTCGTCCGAACCGCGCGATCCGCAGCCTCCTCCGAAGCCGCAATGGTCGAAAAAACCGAAGGTTCCGAACCCTCGCCGTCGCATCTATCGCCCCATAATAGCACATATGGGCCGTTACATATTGGTTTAGGATTATATATACAATAAAATATAATCAATTAATGCGTAATTAATAAGATAAAAATATCCGAAAAAGTCGAAATATCATTTTTTATTTGTATTTTTGTCAATAATTAGTAAGATACACTATTATGTATACTCAAGAGATAACACGCCGCCACAGAGCCGCATTCATAATCGCCATCGACCGTTCGGGGTCCATGCAGGAGTTGGTACATTTCGGCAAGACCGTCCTGAAGAAGTCCGAAGCCGTCGCATACACGGCAAACACGCTGATATCGGAGCTCATAGACCGCTGCCGACGTACGGACGGCATGCGCAACTATTACGACATAGCGGTTTTGGGTTACTGCAACGACACGGTGGAGACGTTGCTCGACCCTGCGGGATTCGTCTCGATAGACCGTTTGGCCGCCCGCACGCCCGACACGTCGGTCATCTGCTCGCAACACGACTCCGACGACGGCAAGGAGATACTCATAGCCCACACCATAAAGCACTGGATCGAGGCCAAGGCCGAAGGCAACACCCCGATGTACGAGGCCATGCTGCACGTACGCGATCTGGTCGACGCATGGTGCGCCGACCCGCACAACCGCGAGAGCTTTCCGCCCGTGGTGATAAACATCACCGACGGCGAGGTATCCGATTGCGACGACAACGAGCTGCTCGACATCTGCTCGCAGATACGCCGCATATCGACCGACGACGGCGACACGCTGTTGTTCAACATACACATCTCCACCGACTCGACCACGCCCGCCATGATCTTCCCCTCGCATCGCGAGCTGGTCAACGCGGGGCAATACGCCCGCATACTGGCCGAATGTTCGAGCGAAATGCCCGAGGCGTTCAACGACGCCGTGCGCCGCAAGAAGGGCGCGGGAGCCGAACCGCCCTTCTGCGGCATGGCCTACAACGCAAACATAGTCGAACTGCTCTCGATCCTGAACATAGGGTCGCGCAGCGTAACCAATATGGAGTAATGGCAACCATATCCGATCTTCGCACGGCGCTCGTGTCGCCCGCATCGTGTTTCACCCACATCGCCAACCTCGCATGGCGCGGGGCCGAGATATCGCGCTCCACCCGCTTCGCCGAAACGGCTGTCGAATGCCGCGACACCCGCTACCTGCTCTGCATGCCGCTGCACCCCGACGCGTTGCGGCGCGCGGAGCGATTCATCGTCAAGAAACGCTACTTCAACTTTCCGATAGTGCCCAAGATCGAGATTCTGCGCAACGAGATGTATTGCGGCAGCTCGGCCCTGAAGCCCGACTACTGCGACATCCTGCTGGAGCCCCTGCCCGACGGCAAACCCCTCGACGAGGCGATCCGCGAAATAGCCGACGCCGACGAAGCCGCCGCGCTGCTCGGAGCGTTGGACACGCTGCAAAAGCGGCTCGCCGAAGCGAATATATCGCTGTTCAACGTACGGCCCGAAAATATCGTCGCCGACGCGGCAGGCGAATTGCGCCCCGTGAGATGGTACTACGCCGCCGAGGGCGCGGGCCACGACGACAGGGCTTTCGACGACATACGGGCGAAGATAACCGAATTGTATCCGCAGACGATATCGGTCGACGCCCGCGAGGCCTCGCCGCTCCCCGATCTGTCAGACGGACATTTCGAGACGCATTCGCTGTTCGAGGGGCTGGCCGCGGTTTACGACCCCGACGGATGGGGTTTCGTCGACAAGAGCAACCGCGCCGTGATAAAACCCCGCTTCGCGTGGGTGAACGATTTTCGCGAGGGTCGCGCCGAGGTGAAGACCAAGCGCGGACGCATGGGACTTATCGACAAACGAGGCCGTTACGTCATCAAGCCCTACTACAAGATCGTGGAATACGATCCCGTGAGCGGCAATTCGCAGGTGCGCAAGGGACGCCAATGGGGCATGTTCGACTACACGGGACGACTCATAAAGGAGTTCTCGTCCGCCGCGCCGAAGATATGAACCGCACAGCCTTCGGCGGCTTCGGGTGACGCGCGGCCGGACGAAACGCGCATCGGACGCCGACACCGCGCCGCGAACGCTTTAGGCAAATAATTTGCGTTTTTTGCGGAAAATTCATACCTTGCAATTTAATTTCGCAACGAATACAAAAAACATAACACTCATGGAACAGACCAAGTGCCTTATAATAGGAAGCGGCCCCGCGGGCTACACCGCGGCCATATACGCTTCGCGCGCCAACCTCAACCCCATCGTTTACGAGGGAATAGAGCCGGGCGGGCAGCTTACGACCACCACCGAAATCGAGAATTTCCCGGGTTACCCCGAGGGCATAGCGGGCACCGCGATGATGGACGACCTGAAACGTCAGGCGCAGCGCTTCGGAGCCGACGTGCGCTTCGGCGTGGTGACCGACGTCGACTTCACCGACCGTCCGTTCCGCGTCACGGTGGACGGCGAGCATCGCATCGAGGCCGAGAGCGTGATAATCGCCACGGGAGCCTCGGCCAAATATCTCGGGCTGGAGTCTGAAACCCGCCTGCGCGGCATGGGCGTGAGTGCCTGCGCCACGTGCGACGGCTTCTTCTACCGCAAGCAGGACGTGGCCGTGGTGGGCGGCGGCGACACGGCTTGCGAGGAGGCGTCATATCTGGCATCGATCTGCCGCAAGGTCTACATGATCGTGCGCAAACCGTTCCTGCGCGCCTCCAAGGCGATGCAGGAGAGGGTCATGAACACCCCCAACATCGAAGTGCTGTTCGAATACAACACCGTCGAGGTGCTGGGCGACGCCGACGGCGTGACGGGCGCGCGACTGCGCCACTCGACGGGCAAGGAGCTTACGATCGACATCAGCGGATTCTTTCTGGCCATCGGCCACCACCCCAACACCGAACTGTTTCAGGGCAAGCTGGTGCTCGACGCCGAAGGTTACATCGTGACCGAGGCGGGCACCTCGAAGACCAACATAGAGGGCGTGTTCGCCGCGGGCGACGTGAAGGATCCCCACTACCGTCAGGCCATCACCGCCGCGGGATCGGGATGCGTCGCCGCGCTCGACTGCGAACGTTTCCTGCTGAGCCGCTAAATGTCGATCGCGGTCACCATACTCGGCAACGCCTCGGCCAAGCCGACGGCCCACGCCCACCCCTCGGCGCAGACGGTGAACATCAACGAGCAACTCTTCCTCGTCGACGCGGGCGAAGGGGTGCAGCGTCAGATGTTCCGTTACGGCATCTCGCCGCTCAAGCTGCGGGCCGTGTTCATCTCGCATCTGCACGGCGACCACGTCTTCGGACTCTTTCCGCTGCTCTCGACGCTGGGGCTCTACGGCCGCCGCACGCCGCTGCGCATATATGCGCCCCGACCCTTCGGCGACATGCTCGAGGCTCACCTGCGCCTCTTCGACCGCGATCTGCCCTACACCCCCGAATGGGTGGAGGTCGACACCACGAAGAATCGCATGATATTCGAGAACGACACCGTCGAGGTGTGGTCGCTGCCGCTGCGTCACCGCGTGCCGACTTCGGGATATCTGTTCCGACAGAAGCGGCCGCGGCTCAATATCCGCAAGTTCTGCATCGAACGTTACGGGCTCTCCATAGCGCAGATAGCGGCGGCCAAGCGCGGCGAGGATATAGTGCTCGACTCGGGCGAGACGCTGCGCAACGCCGACCTCACATATCTGCCGTACCAACCCGCCGCATACGCCTACTGCTCCGACACGAACTACTCGGCGCGGCTGGCGGGCATGGTCGAGGGGGTCGATCTGCTCTATCACGAAGCCACTTACGCCGCCGACGCGCGGCGCATAGCCAAGGAGCGCGGCCACTCCACCACGGCCGACGCCGCGACGGTGGCGGCGAAAGCCTCGGCCAAAAGACTCATAATCGGACACTTCTCCTCGCGATACAAAGACCTGCAACCCCTCTTGGAGGAGGCGCGGGCGATATTCCCCGCCACCGACATCGCCCGCGAAGGCGAAACATTCACAATAGAACCCGAACGCCATGACAAAGGCTGAGATACAATTCATACGGTCGCTGGCCGACAAACGCGCCCGCAGCGAAACGGGGCTCTTCACGGCCGAGGGGTCGAAACTCATCGGCGAGATACTCTCGTCGCCGCTCGAGGTGCGGAACCTTTACGCCCTCGAAGGGGTCTTCGACGGCCGCGCCGAACGGGCGACGCCCCGCGAGATGGAGCGCATCTCGTCGCTCAAAACGGCGTCGGATTCGCTCGCCGTAGTGGCGCAGCCGCGCTACCGCACGCCCGACGTCGCCCCCGCCGACCGCCTCGCGCTTGCTTTGGACGGGGTGCGGAACCCGGGCAATATGGGCACCATAGTGCGTCTGGCCGACTGGTTCGGCATCGACGACATATTCTGCTCGGAGGACTCGGCCGACCTCTACAACCCCAAGGTCGTGCAGGCCACGATGGGGGCCATACTGCGCGTCAGGGTGCACTACCTGCCGCTCGCCGACTTCCTCGCCCGCACCGCGGCGCAGGGCATCCCCGTTTACGGCACCGCGCTCGACGGCGACGACATTTACGACGCGCCGCTCGACCGCGCGGGCGTGATCGTGATGGGCAACGAGGGGCGCGGCATATCCGCCGAATGCGCTTCGACGCTCACCCGACGGCTGCTCATCCCCTCCTACCCCGCCGACCGCCGAGGCTCCGAATCGCTCAACGTGGCGATGGCCGCGGGCATAGTATGCGCGGAATTCCGCCGACGCGCGGCGCGAGGATAACCTTTAGCGTCATAATCGGCTGATAATTGGAAATATTTTGTATATTTGCAAGTTGAAAACAAGCATAACGACATGTCGGATCAAAGACTCAAAATAGGAATCACCCAAGGCGACGCCAACGGCATAGGTTGGGAGGTAATACTCCGCACCTTCGCCGACTCGCGTATCGCCGAGCTCTTCACCCCCGTGATTTACGGATCGCAGCAAGCCGCGGCAGCGCATGCCGCCACGCTCGACGAGGAGCAGAAAGTGCAGTTCAACGTCGTGGCCTCGGCCGACGAGGCGCGGCGCGGCAAGATAAATCTGGTGAAGTGCGGCGAGATCGATCCCGCGCTCGGCACCCCCTCGCCCGAGGCGGGCAAGGCTGCGGTGGAGGCTCTGGAGGCCGCCGCGCGCGACCTGAAGGCGGGCTCATTGGACGCCGTGGTGACCGCCCCGATCAACAAGGAGACGGCGCAGAGCGACGATTTCCGCTTCACGGGCCACACCGAATACTTCGCCGACCGCTTCGGCGGCGAGCCGATGATGATAATGTGCAGCGACCGCCTCAGGGTGGGTCTGGTGACTATCCACATACCGATGGCGGAAGTCAGCGCGAGCATCACGCAAGAGAAGATCGTACGGTCGCTCGCCACGCTGCGCGAATCGCTCATAAAGGATTTCGGCATCGTGGAGCCTCGCATAGCGGTGCTGGCCCTCAACCCCCACGCGGGCGAGGGCGGCATGCTGGGCCACGAGGAGCAGAACATAATAAAGCCCGCCATCGAACAGGCTTTCGGCGACGGCATTCTGGCTTTCGGGCCGTTCCCCGCCGACGGGCTCTTCGGCGGCGGAGGTTACGCCAAGTACGACGCCGTGCTGGCCATGTACCACGATCAGGGGCTCACCCCGTTCAAGACCATCTCGCCCGACGGGGTGAACTTCACCGCGGGACTCCCCGTGGTGCGCACCTCGCCCGACCACGGCACCGCATACGACATCGCAGGCAAGGCCGAGGCCGACGCGCAGTCGATGCGCAACGCCATCTACACGGCGACGGACATCGTCCGCAACCGCCGCAGATGGCAGGAGTGGAACCGCAACCCGCTGCAACGCTTCGAGCGCGACAAGGGACGCGACGTATCGGTGAAGGACCTGAAACTGCCCGAAACCGAGGAGTAGAACGAATAAGAACGAACGCCGTCGAGCCGATGTATTCCGTCTCGTAATTGTGGAAGCGTCGGCTGCGGCACAACTTAAAGCAAAACAAGATGATTAAAATCACATTCCCCGACGGTTCGCAGCGCGAATACGCTAAAGGAACCACGGCTTACCAAGTAGCGGAGAGCATCAGTCCTCGTTTAGCTGCCGACTCTCTGGCCGCCTCGGTAAACGGCGCGACGGTCGACATGTCGCGCGCGATAGACGAAGACGCCGAAATCAAATTTTTCAAGTGGGACGACGCCGAGGGCAAGCACGCCTTCTGGCACACCTCGTCGCACCTGCTGGCCGAGGCTCTGGAGAGCCTCTACCCGGGCATCAAGTTCGGCATAGGCCCCGCCATCGAAAACGGATTCTATTACGACGTGGATTCGCCCGTGCCCATCACCGAGGCCGACCTGCCCGCCATCGAGAAGAAGATGCAGGAGCTGGCCCGCGGCAAGGAGCGTCTGGTACGCTCGGAGGTCTCGAAAGAGGAGGCGTTGAAGACCTTCACCGAAAAGAACGATCAATATAAGGTCGAGCTGATCCGCGATCTGGAGGACGGCACCATATCATTCTATACCAACGGCTCGTTCACCGATCTGTGCCGAGGCCCCCACATCCCCGACACGGGATTCATCAAGGCCCTGAAGCTCACCTCGGTAGCCGGAGCCTACTGGCGCGGCAACGAGAAGAACAAGATGCTGACCCGCATATACGGAATCTCGTTCCCCAAGAAGTCGATGCTCGACGAGTATCTGGCCATGATCGAGGAGGCCAAGAAACGCGACCACCGCAAGCTGGGCAAGGATCTGGAGCTGTTCATGTTCTCGCAGCGCGTGGGTCAGGGTCTGCCCATGTGGCTGCCCAAAGGCGCCGAGCTGCGCGACCGTCTGGAGCGTTTCCTGCGCAAGATACAGAAGGATTACGGCTACCAGCAGGTCATAACGCCCCACATCGGCAACAAGGACCTTTACGTGACCTCGGGCCACTACGCCAAGTACGGCAAGGATTCGTTCCAGCCCATACACACTCCCTTCGAGGGCGAGGAGTACCTGCTCAAACCCATGAACTGCCCCCACCACTGCGAGATCTACCGCAGCAAGCCGCGTTCGTACAAGGATCTGCCCGTGCGTCTGGCCGAGTTCGGCACGGTATACCGTTATGAGCAGTCGGGCGAGCTGCACGGACTCACGCGCGTGCGCAGTTTCACGCAGGACGACGCCCACATGTTCGTGCGCCCCGACCAGTTGCTGGAGGAGTTCGAGAAGGTGATCGATATCGTGCTCTACATATTCCGCACTCTGAAGTTCGACAACTACACCGCCCAGATATCGCTGCGCGACCCGAACAATAAGGAGAAGTACATCGGTTCGGACGAGAACTGGGAGAAGGCCGAGGCGGCCATCATCAAGGCTGCGGCCGACAAGGGCCTGAAGACCGTGGTGGAGACGGGCGAGGCGGCATTCTACGGTCCCAAGCTCGACTTCATGGTCAAGGATGCACTGGGCCGAAGCTGGCAGCTGGGCACCATTCAGGTGGACTACAACCTGCCCGAGCGTTTCGATCTGACTTACAAGGGCGCCGACGACAAGCAGCACCGCCCCATCATGATCCACCGCGCGCCATTCGGCTCGATGGAGCGTTTCGTGGCAGTATTGTTGGAGCATACCGCAGGCAAGTTCCCGTTGTGGCTCACGCCCGATCAGGCGGTCATACTGCCCATATCGGAGAAGTTCAACGACTATGCCGCCGAGGTGGCGCGCGAACTGGAGCGTCGCGACGTGCGCGTGCAGATCGACGAGCGCAACGAGAAGATCGGCCGCAAGATACGCGACAACGAGCTGAAGCGCATCCCGTTCCTGCTCATCGTGGGCGAGAAGGAGGAGGCCGAACGCAAGGTGTCGGTGCGCGTGCAGGGCGAAGGCGACAAGGGTTCGATGGGAATCGCGGAGTTCGCCGACTACCTCTCGTCGCTGGTGAAGGCCGAGACGGAAGCCGACAAGGCGGAGTAGGACGATCCGATCCGCAAAACATAAACAAAACAGTACAACAAATCAAACGATTACTAATTTGGCAATCACGAAAAGACCGTTTTCGCCCCGACCCTATTCGGGCGGCGGCGGAATCAAAACTCAGCAGGGGATGCGAGGCAGACGCCCCGAAAAGGAGAATCCCCATCGCACCAACAACGAAATTACGGCTCCCTCGGTGCGTCTGGTAGGCGACAACGTGGAACCTAATCTCGTGGTGCCCATCCGGCAGGCTCTCGCTATGGCCGAAGAGATGGAGATGGATCTTATCGAGATCTCACCCAAAGCCGAGCCGCCCGTATGCCGCATTGCCGACTATCAGAAGTTCCTCTACCAACAGAAGCGCAAGGCCAAGGAGATCAAGGCCAAGCAGGTGAAGGTAGTGGTGAAGGAGATTCGTTTCGGACCGCAGACCGACGACCACGACTACAATTTCAAGCTCAAGCACGCCGAGAACTTCCTCAAGGAGGGAGCCAAGGTGAAGGCTTACGTGGTGTTCCGAGGCCGTTCGATCGTCTTCAAGGAGCAGGGCGAGATTCTGTTGCTGCGCTTCGCCACCGATCTGGAGGAGGTAGCGAAGGTGGAGCTCATGCCCAAGCTCGACGGCAAGAAGATGAACATGATCCTCGCGCCCAAAGTCAAGAAACAGTAAAACTCCGAATAGCGACGTCTCCGAAATCGGGAGCCGACCCAATCCGTCGGCTTTCGGTTTCGGAGCGTGTTTAATTCGACGACGCCATGATCGATTACGACAAGATATTCGGCATAACGGACGACGAGGGGTTTCGCCGCGCGGCGCTGGAGCTGTTCCGCTTTCAGGCCGAGCGGTGCGAACCCTACGCGCGTTACATATCGCTTTTGGGCATAGACCCCGCCGCCGTGACGCAAACGGAGCGCATCCCGTTCCTGCCGATAGAGTTTTTCAAGACGCGGGAGGTGTATTGCGGCCTCGGCGCCCCCGAGAAGATATTCACGTCGAGCAATACGGGCGGCACGGAGCCGTCGCGCCACATGATGGCCGACCTCTCGCTTTACGAGCGCGCCTTCACCGAGGCTTTCGAACATTTTTACGGTCCCGCCGAGGGGTGGAGCATCTATGGACTTCTGCCCAACTACCTGCAACGCGAGGGGTCGTCGTTAGTCTACATGGTCGACCGCCTCATCCGACGTTGCGGCTCGGGCGGATTCTATCTCGACGAGTATGAGAAGCTGCTCGACGACATGGCGCGCGACCCTAAACCGAAGATTCTGTTAGGAGTGAGTTACGCGCTGTGGGATCTGGCCGAGCGTTACGCCCCGAAGCTGCGCGACACGGTCGTGATGGAGACGGGCGGCATGAAAGGCCGTCGCGCGGAGTTGCCAAAAGCGGAGTTCCATCGCATACTCGCCGAGGCTTTCGGCGTGGAGCGCATACATTCGGAGTACGGCATGGCCGAACTGACCTCGCAGGCATACTCCTCGGGCGAGGGGATATTTCGCGCGCCCGCTTGGATGAGGGTGCTGGTGAGGGATGTCAACAACCCGCTGCGGATATTGCCCGCGGGATCGCGCGGCGCGGTCGACATTATCGATCTGGCGAACGTCGGCTCGTGCGCATTCATCGCCACGCAAGATGTGGGCAGCCTCTTCGACGACGGCTCGTTCACCATCGAGGGACGGTTGTCGGGCGCCGACATACGGGGTTGCAATCTGTTGGTGCAATAAACGGTTAGCATAATTCGATTCGCACATTAAGACCATAAGCATGAAAACAGTCGCTTTCGTTCCGATAAGGCTCAACAGCCGCCGCGTCGAGGGTAAAAACCTGCGTCTGCTCGGCGGACGGCCGCTTATGACATACATACTCGACACGCTGCGCGATTGCGAGCGCATAGACGAAACGTATGTCTATTGCAGCGACCCCGACATCGCGCGCCACCTGCCCGACGGGGTGAAGTTTCTGCGGCGCGATCCCGCGCTCGACTCCGATTCGACGCTCGGCGAGGAGATATACGACGCCTTTACGCGCGAAGTGGACGCCGACATATACGTACTGGCACACGCCACCTCGCCGTTCATACGCCGCGCCACCGTCGACGATGCCGTGGCCCGCGTCGGGTGCGGCGAATACGACTCGGCCTTCAGCGCCGAGCGCATCCAAACCTTCGCGTGGTACGAGGGTCGCACCCTCAACTATTCGCCCGAGCGGGTGCCGCGCACGCAGGATCTGGAACCCGTCTTCGTTGAGACTTCGGCATTCTTCGTGTTCCGCCGCGAGGTGTGGCGCGACATGCGCCGCCGCATAGGCCTCCGTCCCTACATGGCCGTCACCGACCGCATCGAGAGCATGGATATCGACTACCCCGACGACTTCCGACTGGCCGAGGCCATAGTGGCCGCGGGACTCGACGGCAAATAGCCTCGGGGTGCAGCCTGCGGCCCGCGCGAATTTTTGTTGGCGGGTGTGAATTATCGATAAAACCTATCTTCGGCGGCTGCGGGGGTCGCACCAAAGGTGCGAGCCGCCGAAGATAACACCGCGGAGCGGTGCGCTGACGCATGTGAATCAATGCCGTTCGAAGAACTGCGCGCAGGCGTAACGTTTTACTAAAAACGCATCGATATTCGGGCAGCAGCCTGCGGAGAACGCGAACGAGTGTAAAACGAGCTGCGGGCCTCCGCTGGGGCGAAGGCTGCGGCCCGAGAAAAATCAAGGTTGCAACCTGAACATCACCCTCATCAACTCCATCAAGGATTTGCTTTTGATCTCCTTTTCGAACTCCTCGTCGGTGAAATCCGAGTCGCCCACGC